>OBYR01000027.1_pt1 | contig 177480 bp, 141 predicted proteins | sample 1495491 | NCBI WGS metagenome assembly OBYR01 (sample SAMEA2580206, study PRJEB22360) | human gut metagenome | biome: human gut; feature: human-associated habitat; material: faeces | place: Denmark | collected 2008/2010 | reverse complement strand
TTTATTGTACTATATTTACAAAATATAATTATTGGCAATAACTAAAAACATATTCATTATACCTACAAAGAAAGAGAGGTGCAAGGCAAACATATTTACACACTTTTATAGTAATACTACTTACTATCAACTTAAAAATGATATTTATGGATCAAAACAATTAAAATCAAAAATCATGAAAAAGAAAATTTTAGGAATTGGAATCATATGTGCTGTAACCATCGCTTTAACACTTGAAATGAATCATTCTTCTCACAAGAATCTTTTAACCTTAGCAAATATTGAAGCATTAGCCAAGGGCGACGAAACAACTACAGAAGACAAAGAAAAAACATATCAAGTAGGAGAAAAAACAATAACCTCCGGGAAGAAGTATTCAACAACAGAGCCGGGGTGGTCATGGGATGTCAAAGCCGGAGTATGGCTCTTCGAAGGAAAGGTATCCCATAGCAAACCTTCACACTATACTGAAGATTCCAGTTCAGAATCTGTTAAAATAAAATGTTGCAGAGAAAAGGGACCTGACACCTCATGTTCATATGAGACCTGTTAAGATAAGTTCTTACTAAAAACGACACAAGATATGTGTTCCTTATTAAATAAGGAACACTCCTAAGAATATAAGAATGCCGAAATAATTCGGCATTCTTAAAAATATATATTCAAAAACATTTTCCACACATGAAAACATATAGTCTGCTTTTTTGGACTGGATTAATCTTAATTTCCAATTCCTGCAAGAATCGTTCAACCCCTACTGAGGTTCCTGCCCAGGCAATCATAAATATCAATGATGCCCAAACAATGAACTATCAACCCCTGTTAGATTCCATCAATTATATTCCTTTAGAAACCACAGACCAATCTTTAATAGGTAATATCGGAAAAATATATATCACTCCATCAAATATTTTGATTTTTGATTCTAAACAAACTGCCATCTTATTATTTGATAAAGAAGGAAAATTTATTCGTAAAATCGGACAAAAAGGCCGTGGCCCAGAAGAATATCTATTTTTCAATGAAATCGTTTTTGATAAAAAAACAGAAATCATTTATGCTCACGAACGCTATTTGAACAAAATGTTTAAATATAATCTCAAAGGTGAATTATTAGAACAAATCCCCTCTAAATTTGAATTCAATTCATTTTGTAAAGCTCCTGAAGGATATTGGCTTTATAGTTGTTTTAAAGAGAACAATCCCAAAGGTTATAATCTAATGTTAGTCGACGAAAAAATGCAAAATTTGACCACTGGATTTTTCCCTCAAAATGCGGCATTTGTAAACGCTACATTTAATAGCACATTCAGTCAGGATCATTCAGGGACATCATATTTCGTGTATCCTACAAGTAATATCATATATAAATTGGATACAGAGAAACCCGTTCCGTATTTCCAAATCAATTTTGGAGAAAAAAACATGCCGTACGAAAAAATAAAAGAACTATCATCAAGCGAAGAATATGATAAGTTGGTCAATGAAAAAAGGTATTTGGGAGACATAAGTAACCTACTCTGCTTTCAAAATTATTTATTATTTTCATTCAATGAATCCGGTTTTTATAAACCTATAAAATTTTACTTTGCTTGCTTAAACACATCAAATTCAAAAGTAAGTATTTATAATAGCTATAGCCATTTCCTGCCATTCCAAATATCTTACACCATATTAGGAACAACAGAAAAAGCATTGATATATTCAATAAGCCCAGTCCTTTTAGACGAAAATGAAATAGATGCATTAAAAAAGGAAAAAAACATCAACACCACAGTAGACAGTAACCCAATTTTAGCTTTCTTTTACACTCGGACTCTAAATTAAAGATAGTTATAAAAGTCTTGTACTTGTGCTATTGTACGTCTATTTTCAATACAAACCAAGATGGCAGCTCCCAAAAACGGCACAAGCTACAAACTTTTATTTCTTCTGCTTTTCCCGTTTGGGACGGGCTTTCAAATCCACCACCCCGATCTTCTCCATTAAATCCAAAATAGCCATTTGCCGTTTTTGTATATAAAGCGAAGGCTTTGCCGAATTGAAACGGCGGGGATTCGGTAAAGTAGCCGCAATCAAAGCTGCCTCGGAAGCCGTCAGCCCGGAGGCCGGTTTCGAAAAATGGGCACGCGCCACCGCTTCCGCACCATAAATTCCCTTTCCCATTTCAATGGAATTGAGATAAACCTCCATAATTCTTTCCTTTCCCCAAATCCATTCGATCAATAAGGTGAAATAGGCCTCAAGCCCTTTCCGCACATAAGAATGGGTAGGTAACAAAAATACATTCTTAGCCGTCTGTTGCGATATGGTGCTGGCTCCACGCTGCCGCTTTCCCTTTTCAGCCTCTTCAATAGCCTTGCGAATCTGTTGCATATCAAAACCGTGGTGCTGCATAAAAAGATTATCTTCGGAAGCGACCACCGCCCTCACCAGATTAGGAGAAATATCCTTTAAAGGCACCCAATCGTGCTTCCAGACAACTTTTTCCCCTTCCCACAATTGATTTAGCGTACGCGACAACATCAACGGCGTGACATACACCGGAGCAAAACGGTATACCACCACCGCAACCACGCTAAGCAGCCATAAAACAAGCACGATCCGCACAACCCAGCGGAATATATTTTTCAAAAACTTCATCATCGAAACCTGCTTACATTCCTATTCTACCTGCTACCCTCTTTCCCTTCGTCCTTTCCTCTGTTTATTCTTTACGAAAAAACGGACATTTATTCCTCCAGAAAAAACTCTTCCTTGAAATTAATGAAATAAAGCCTTTTGCGGGCACGTGTCACTGCCGTGTAGAGCCAGCGCCAATACTCATCGCCCGGCATATCGTCCGGCAGCCAGCCCTGATCGATAAACACAGCATCCCACTGTCCGCCCTGTGCCTTATGGCAAGTCACAGCATAAGCGAACTTCACCTGCAAAGCATTGTAATATTCGTTCGTCCGTACCTTTTCAAAGCGTTTCCGCTTCAAAGGCACGTCGGCATAATCCGCCTCCACCCGGCGATATAAATCCCTGCTCTGCTCATACGTCAAAGCCGGATAATCCGAAAGCAATGTATCGAGAATCACCCAGGCGGACAACTCCTCCTCATACCCGTCGATTTTCAGATCGGCACGCACAAAATGCAGCCCGTACAGTTCCTCACGCCTTCCGGCACGCCTCACCGTAGCAATATCCCCATTGGCAATAAAATCGATTTTATCGTAATCGGCTCCCCAGAAATAATTATTCTTTACAATCATAATCCGGTCACCGCTGCTAAAATCCTCTTCCCGATACAAGATCGTGCGGCGTATTCCCTCGTTAAAACGATTCGCCCGCTTATTGGAACGGCAAATCACGATCGTTTCCTCCTCCCCGTATTTCCCGTAACAGGAATCGATCTCCTCGAGCAATTCTCCCCCGCCAATCCGGAACACATCCGGAAAGCCACCCACTCTCAAGGCTAAATCCCCTCCGTTTTGCCCGATCATCCCCCGGATAACGGTAGCGTTATACAAAATGCCCGATTCCTCGGCCTGCCGCATAATATCGGTTAAATTCACCTCCGTCACCCCCATATAATAAGAAGCCTCCAATTCGCCCTTGTCCAATGCCGGACTGATGTCCAGCCCCACAGGAGGCAACTGGGCCACATCGCCGATTAAAACCAAACGGTTATTCCGCCCGTTATACACATACTGCATCAGATCGTCAAGCAAACACCCCGTCCCGAAATTACTGTCTTCGCCAGAGTTGGAAATCATCGAAGCCTCATCCACCAAAAACAGGGTATCCGCCACCCCATTAAATCCCAGGTTAAAAATCCCTTCCCCATCCGCCGCAGATTTTTGCCGATAGATTTTCTTATGAATCGTATATGTCGCATGTCCGGAATATCCGGCGAACACCTTCGCCGCACGCCCTGTCGGGGCCAGCAACACCACCTTGTAGTCCAGTTCGGACAAGGCATTCACGATCGCAGCAACCAACGAAGTCTTACCGGTTCCTGCAAATCCCCTCAGCAGAAACAGCCCCTCTTCCTCCCGGTCAAGAAAAAAGCGGATAAAATTTTCTACCGCCGTTTTTTGCGTCGGGGAAAAATCGTAACCGAACTTTTTCTGAATAATCTCTTCAAAATGTTTTTGAATCATTGAAATTTAATTGTGGAAAATGCCTATAATCTAAATTTTTTCCTAAATTTGCGAGCACTATTGGAGTTTATTATCTCGTTTGTAACGTTTGAAATTGTGCGTAAAGATAATAAATTAACGCCAACCGTTAAAAACGGTATATAGTTTATGCATTAATATCATATAAAATAAATTTAAATATGAAAAAGCTCATTATTCAGATTCTTCTTGCCGGATTAATCATTTTCCTGGGTTATCAATGCTACAAAAGTATCGACACACCTTTGAAATTCACAGAGATTAAAAAACAAAGATACGACAAAACGATTCAGCGCCTGAAAGACATTCGTACCGCACAGGAAGCTTTTAAAAGTGTATACGGCAGATATACGGCAAGTTTCGACACCCTGATTAACTTCGTTAAATATGACTCAGTAAAAGTTGTTCGTTCTATCGGTTCTCTGACCGACGAACAGATCGAAGCCGGAATGACAGAAGCACAGGCTATCAAAGAAGGGTTAATCTTGAGAGATACCACAAAAGTAAACACACTTACCAGTTTGAAAAACGCTTCCAAAGAAAAAAGGGAAGACTTTCTGCTTGATTACTCTATCGACGACATCAGATACGTGCCTTTCACCAAAAGGCAGCATCAGTTCCAAATGGGGACCAACGTTATCTACACGGATTCGGGTATCGAAGTGCCTGTTTTCGAAGCTCGTGTTTCCAACATGATTATTTTTGAAAACCTTCCCGAAGAATATCATGAATATGTATTGCAGGACAACGGCGAAGCCAAGCGTCTGAACAAATATCCCGGATTGAAAGTCGGCGATTTACAGGAAGCAAATAATAACGTAGGTAACTGGCAATAAAAAGAAATGCAAAGCGTCTACTATATTGACCATACTTTCGTAAAAGAAAACTCAACACAGTATATTTTGTCCATCCGTTATTCAACGGATGGACTTTCGTTTTGCATCCACGACCATAACAACAAATTGCTGGTATTCTTCTACCAGCCTTTCAGCCTCGACACCAAAGATGCCGTTATTGCCAAAGTAAAGAAAATCATCGTTGATGAAGAGGTGCTAAATTTAAAATACAAAAAAGTTTATATCCTTCCCTGCAACAAGGAAAAAATATTACTGCCGGCCCACGCATTCAGTAAAGAATATCTCACCGACATGTACAGGGTATGCCTTCAACCGGAAAAGAACGACACCCTGCTCTACCGGAAGATCAAAATCATGGAAAGCTACATCGTGGAAGCACTTCCCCGGAATTTTGTAAACTTTCTCTCCACCCGCTACCAATCCTTGTGCATTGTAAACAGTGCCTATCCGTTTATCGTGAACTCGCTGTCGAACATCCTGTTCAACACGAACCACCTATTTATCGACATACACGATCAATACTTCGACCTTTTACTTACCCGGAGTAACGAAGTGTTGCTCTTCAATTCTTTCACCTACGGTTCTGTGCCCGACATTATCTATTATGCCCTGAACTGTATGAAACAATGTAATGTTTCGAAAGAAAATCTGCAAACGACCTTATCCGGGAATCTGGTGAACGATCCGACATTCCGGGATAAAATCGGCCAGTATATCCCCAATATCACCATTGCAGACTATCCTCCGCTGTCCTTGCTCGTGAAACAGCATGAACTGAATACCTCCTGTTTTATTCACCTGTTAAGTATGCACAAATGCGAATAATCAGCGGTACACACAAAGGCAGGCAAATCATTCCGGATAAGAATTTCAGTGCCCGCCCCACAACCGATTTTGCCAAAGAGAATCTGTTCAATGTGTTGAGCAACTACATCGACATAGAAGGAACGAAAGTATTGGACCTGTTTTCAGGCACGGGCAGCATCAGCTATGAATTTGCCTCACGGGGTGCGGCTGAAATTATCGCCGTGGAACAAAACTTCAAGCACTACGCTTTCATTAAACGTGTAGCTCAGGAACTGAATTTCAAGAACATAAAAATATACAAGACCGATGTATTCATCGCCTGTAAAAAACTGAAAGGACAAAAGTTCGACCTTATTTTTGCAGACCCTCCCTACAATCTCGACAAAATTGCCGACGTGCCGGCTGCCATTTTCGACAACGAATTATTGGACGAAAAAGGATTGGCTGTCGTGGAACACCCGGCATCCGTAGATTATTCACATCTCCCCTATTTTTCTGAACACAGACAATATGGAAGCGTGAATTTTTCCATATTCCGCTACAACTAAAACCGACAAATATGAAAAATGGATTCATTTTAACCGCCTTTTTCATGGCGGCAATATTTCTTTATTCCCCTTTAAAAGCTCAAAAGGTGACCAAAATCCAGCAAGATGCAGACAAAAAGGGAGTAACACTTCCTCCATCCCCCTGGCATTTAATGGACATTTGGTGGTATTTCCAATATTCTACAAAAGATTTTCAACGCCTGGACATCGACATCCATATCGATAAAAACGTCCCGGATGATGTAAATCTTTATATTGCTCCGCTGGGACTTGCCCAATTGAGCGGAATCAACTGTTACGGAGGTTTACAAACCCACACAGGCGGCTGGACAAGCAAAGATTCCCGGAAAATTGTCCGCGGAGGAAGAGGAGGTATTTTTTCACGCTGGAGCAAAGACCACCAACCGATCGGACTCGACTATGTGGATATGTTCCCCGGCGGATTTTGTGAAAGCAATGGCTATGAAGGGGAATTTTGCAGCGTCAGGCGCCCATACGCCTGGAATGCCGGGTCGTACACCTTCTCGCTGATAAAAGAAGAAACCATCAATTTCAAAAATGCGCCCCACACTTGGTTTTCCCTGAACATCAAATCACATCAGGATAAATCCGAATGGAAAATAGGACGGTTGTTATTCGAAGGAAAAGATTTTGTCTTTTGGGATCGCCATGCCGCTTTCGTAGAAATATACGGAGGCAATTCCGACATCCCCGAAGTAACGGTAACCTTCAGCTATCCTCGCATAAACGGAAAAGAACCGGCGTATAGGGGAGCTTCAGCCCGCCGAGAAACGCAGGGACTTGCATCAGCTCCTAATTGTGCGGATGTAAAAACCGATAAAGACAAAATCATTGTCAGCATCAGTCCGGTTATCCGGGAAAAAGAATTTCTGCAAACTTCCCTCGATTTGGTAAAAAAGACACCGCTCAGGGCCCTGATCGAATCAAACGGTAAATAAAAAATCCGGCTGGTTAACAGCCGGATTTTCTATTTTAATCCTCATCGTTCAGATTAATTCTCGTCGTTCACATAATCGTAAAGCGGATCGCAGGTACACATCAGATTACGATCGCCGTAACCATCGTCTACCCTTCCCACATGCGGCCAGAATTTATTTTCTGCCACCCAGGCAAGCGGATAAGCCGCCTTGCTGCGCGGATACGCATGAGTCCATTCATCAGCGGTCAGCACTTTATGGGTATGCGGTGCATTTTTCAACACATTATCCGTTTTATCGGCCTTTCCTTCTCCCACCTCGATCATTTCCTCCCGGATCGTCTTCAAGGCCTCGATAAAGCGGTCGAGCTCTTCTTTCGGTTCGCTCTCGGTAGGCTCCACCATCAATGTTCCGTGTACCGGGAAAGAAAGCGTAGGAGCATGGAAACCGAAATCCATCAAGCGTTTGGCAATATCCAGCTCGGTAATGCCATACTCTTTACTGAATTGGTTACAATCCCAAATCATTTCATGTCCCACACGTCCCTTGCTACCTTTATAGAGAATCTTAAATCCGAGTTTCTCAAAAGAGGAAGCCAGATAATTGGCATTCAGGATCGCCATCTTCGTCACCGTGGTAAGTCCTTCCCCACCCAGCATCAACAGATAACCATAAGTAACAGGTAACATACCCACCGATCCGTAAGGAGCGGCAGCCACAGCGTGAATACCCTTTTCACCTCCGGTCTTCACCATTGTGTGCGAAGGCAGAAATTCAACCAGGTGCTTAGCCACACAAATCGGGCCTACACCGGGACCGCCACCGCCGTGAGGCATAGCGAAAGTCTTATGTAAATTCAGGTGGCAGGCATCGGCACCGATCTCGCCCGGACTGGTCAAACCGCATTGTCCGTTCATATTGGCACCATCCATAAACACCTGTCCGCCGTTTTCATGCACAATCTGCACCAACTCGCGGATCGATTCCTCAAAAATACCGTGAGTGGACGGATAAGTAATCATCGTTCCAAAAAGGTTGTCTTTATGGGCAATCGCTTTCGCACGGAAATCCTCCACATCGATATTCCCGGCGGCATCCGTAGCCGTGACAATGATATTCAGGCCTGCCATTGTGCTGGAAGCCGGATTTGTTCCGTGAGCCGAAGCCGGAATCAGGATCACATTCCGGTGTGCCTCGCCTCTGGAAATATGGTACTGGCGAATCACCATCAATGCGGCATACTCTCCGGCAGCTCCGGAATTAGGCATCAGGCTGCACCCGGCGAATCCGGTCACCGTTTCGAGCATTTTTTCCGTTTCTTCGATCATTTGGCGGAAACCTTCGGCCTGGCTGGCAGGGACAAACGGATGCATACCACCGAGTTCCGGCCATGTAATAGGCAGCATTTCCACAGCAGCGTTCAGCTTCATCGTGCAAGACCCTAACGAAATCATAGAAGTTGCCAGCGAAATATCACGGCGTTCCAGATTCTTCATATAACGCATCATAGCCGTTTCCGAACGATAAAGATTGAACACAGGCTGCTGCATATAATCGTCTTCGCGGATCATTTCCGGATCGAGTACGGTACGGTCGTCCAAAAACTCTACCTGTTCGGCTGTTTTTCCGGCGGCTTGTGCGAAAATTCCAATAATGGTATTGATTTCCTCCTCATTGATTTTTTCATCCGTAGAAATACGTACTGTCCCACAGCAACAATCACAATAATAGAAATTCATCTCTTTTTCGGTAGCCAGATCACGGATAGCTTCCTGTGTTACTCCTTTCGGCAATTCGAAACTAACCGTATCGAAAAATTTCTCCACTTTCAGCTTATAACCGTATTTTTGAATTTCCTGAGCCAGAATAACAGCAGCGGAATGAATGTGCCGCGCAATCCGCTCCAGCCCTTCTTTGCCGTGATAAGCGGCATAGAAACCCGCCATTGTAGCATTGAGCGCTTTCGCCGTACAGATATTGGAAGAAGCCTTCTCCCGTTTAATATGCTGCTCACGGGTCTGTAAAGCCAGACGTAAAGCATGGTTTCCCTGTGCGTCCACGGTCACACCGATAATACGTCCCGGAATGTTCCGCTTGTATTCTTCACGGGTAGCCAGATAAGCGGCATGAGGCCCTCCGTAAGCCATCGGAATACCGAAACGCTGCGTCGTACCCAGCACAATATCGGCTCCCCATTGTCCCGGAGGAGTCAGCAACACCAGGCTCATCAGGTCGGCAGCCACAGCCACCAAACTTCCGTTAGCGTGCACCTTCTCGGTAAATTCGGTATAGTCACGCACTTCACCGTTAGAAGCAGGATATTGGATCAGGACACCGAATACTTCAGGAGTAAACTCGAACGTATCGTAATCACCGAACAGCAAATCTATTCCCTGAGGAGCCGAACGGGTGATCAGCACATCTTTGGTCTGGGCGAAAACCTTATTATCGACAAACAATTTATTGGCTCCGGCCTTCTTCATCTCCTTACTTCTCAGTGCATACATCATCTGCATCGCTTCCGCAGCCGCCGTAGCTTCGTCCAGCAACGAACAATTGGTCAGCTCCATCCCGGTCAGTTCCACGATCATCGTCTGAAAGTTCAGCAAAGCCTCCAAACGTCCCTGCGACACTTCTGCCTGATAGGGAGTATAGGATGTATACCAAGCCGGATTCTGAAGAATATTGCGGATAATCACCGCCGGAGAAATTGTATCATAGTATCCCTGCCCGATAAACGAACGGTAAACCTTATTTTTTGAAGCAACTGCTTTGATCCGTGCCAAAAATTCGGACTCGGTCAAAGGAGTCGGTAAATCCAGCACTTTTTTCAATCGTATTGATTCAGGTACGGTCTGCCCGATCAGTTCGTCCACCGATTTCACCCCGATAACTCCCAGCATCTCCTCAATATCTTCCGGCCGTGGTCCCACATGCCGCCATAAAAATTGTTCTGTTGCCATTGTTTTATTATTATAATTAAGTAATTCCGTATAAAAAAACGTTTTTAGGTTTTGATGCCTGTAAAATTAAAGATTATTCCCATAGCCACAAACAAAGTTTAGGAAACTTTCTCGCAGAAGAAACAGGTTTTGGCACACCTTCCAACCGATCGGCCTTCTCATTTTTTAACGTAAAGTGTGGAAAAATTCCACACTTCCCCAACATCTCCCCAAATTAGTGTGGAAAAATTCCACACATCCTACTGCTCATCAAAATTCAAAATTTCATAAAACTATGTATATCAACATATTTACAAAATAATATTCTTTTGGTACATTTTTAGTAATACCTTTTATACGTGAACACAGGCATTCTTTTCTTTTTTCAAGTTTCTCGCCCGGAACACGAATTTATCAACGGGAATCCCAATCTCGTACATACACAGATAGATATACAACGCCATTCAGCCTGTGTTCACATACTTCTCTAATCCCACTCCCTGTCAATATCCAATGGTAAAACGCTCCCGATGATGAGCAGGCTTTTCCAATTCATTGAGCATTGCCACAGCATAATCCTCCACTGAAATAGCACTGTTTCCGCGTTCATCCTCAATCAAATTATCCTTGCCTATACGGAACTTTCCGGTACGTTTACCGGGGCGCATATCCGCTGCCGGAGACAAAAACACCCAATCGATTTCCTTTTCCCGGCATAACACATTCAGGTAAAAATCTCCCATAGCTTTCACTCCCGGTAAAAGGGCAGGAGGTACGGAACCCGAATCCATCAAACGAAGCCCAGGGGCGATAAACAAAGAGCCTGCACCACCCACGCATAAAAAACGTTTCACCCCAGCTTTTTTCACCCCCTCCAGAATAGCCGAATAAATTTTCAACGTATCGTCGTAAATATCAGGATTTTTCCATCCTGGATTAAAAGCACTGATTACGACAGTAAATCCCCTGCACACATCGGCAACCGTCTCTGCCGAAGACACATCCACTTTCACAACAAATAAATTCGGGCTGGTAATGGTAATCTTTGCCGGGTTACGCACAACGGCTGTAACCTGATGCCCCCTGTTCAGCGCTTCTTCCAACAAGGCAGAACCGACAAATCCGCTGGCACCGATCAACACAATTCTTTCTTTCTCATCCATTTTTTCAGATTTAATTACTGTTTCTTAATCTGGAAGAAGATCACCCTTGTAAAGCTGCAAGCGGAATCTTCCTCCGTCTACCTTTTACGTAATTTCTTCCCGTTCTGTTGTTTATTCATCTCTCCCTCCTCTTTTTCCCATTCTATCTTATCATACTCACGCCTTCTTTTACTTTTTTCCCAAAAGCATAAAAAATAACCGGAACACTCGGCTATTACTGCTCTTCGTTTTCTTTTTCAAAAGCAAAGGGACTGTCTTCATTGGTTAGACAATCCCTTTTCCTATGTTTTAACCCCTATCCAAGGTTGTTTTCAATATCCTATTCTCTGCGGCAAAAAACTTATTAAACACCCCCTCGCCACTCTAACCCCAACATTTTTTAGCCTCTGCTTATCTGTCAATTCGTCCCGGTCACGCCATCGGAACATCCGCAATCCTCCTTCCCCTCAAAATCTGTCCCTCCCGGAAATACTTACGGTTTCGTCTTCGTATAAGTGGTTTCATAAGTTCCCCGCTTCAAAACCAATTGTTCCGGAGCGGCCTTCACGATTTCCAAAGTATCCGAAAATGAAAGCGTCTGTCCGTTTCCTATGCTTTTTCCCTCCAAAATAATATGTCTTCCCTCCTTCTTCCAGCTTTCATACTGCAATGTCGCCATATTTATGGACGAAGCCTTTCCCCCTTTTTCCAGTTTCATCCCCTGCACTCCGGACTGGCCGGGAATGGGTTGTGTCCAATTTCCTACCAGCACATCGTCACCCGAGCCACACGCATAAAAAGCGACCAGCATTCCTAAAATTAAAATAGCCTTATTCATAATGCATAAATTTTAAGTTTTACCTATTTTTTCTACAATAACCGCACTATTTGTTTGTAAACCGGAACCAGTTAAAATCAGCATAACCCTCCTCTCCTTCCCGGTCTGTCGTAAAATTAAACAAGGCAAAGCGATTCGCCGTCCAGGCAAGTCCCAATCCCATAGACAGCGTATTCCCGATCGGAGTATAATTTTCACAATCTAAACTGTAATAAAACCTTACCTGAAAATCCCGGTCGGTGACCCGTGCCCTGATCCATAACTTTTCTCCCCTGAAATCATCGATCTGTTCGATAATCTTACCATCGTTACACATCACAATTTGCTTTTTATCTCCTATTTGGCGCACCGCCACATAAGCATAAGGAAATTGAAAAATACCGAATCCGGCAACATTCCCGTTTTTTAATCCCGTTACCTCCATTTCTACCGTACCTTCCGAGCAGGGCCCCTGCACACGCTGGGTCAAGGTATTCCGGGCTTCTTTCAAATCCCCGGCATACGATGCCTTTAAACGCAGATACCCCTTTCTATCTTTCAACGACCATCTCTCTACATCCGGATTGTGATTCCATTGCCATTGTAAGCCCAATTTTTGTGTATTGAACTCGTCGGTTGTCGCAGGAACCTGTATCGGAAAATTCTTCCCGACATCGGGTTTCCGGTAAGTAATCACATCTTTCCCATTCCGCCCCAATATAGGCCAGCCGTCAACCCACTCCACAGGCACCAGGCAAGGCACACGTCCGATAGCTCCCCTATCCTGCATAATAATAAACCACCAATCCCCATTCTTCAACTGCACCATACCTCCCTGATGTAAACCGTTAGGCGGATAAGAACTATCGTCGTTCATCATCAATTTATGCTCATAAGGGCCATAAATATGATCGGAACGCAAACAAATCTGCCAACCTTCCGTTCCGCCTGCCGGACAGGTTATATAATATTTACCGTTGATCTTATAGGCATGGGCGCCTTCCATACCATAACCACCCCCCAATTCATGGGCATTCTTGAACCTTTTTTCCCATATCTTCACAGGCTCGCCTTTCACCGAACGGACATCCTGATTTAATTCCGTCACATAAAGCGTCCCCTGCCCATGCACCACATACACTTTCCCGTCATCATCGAACAAAAGTCCCGGATCGTACAGGTATTCCGGAAAAATAACCCGTTCCCAGGGCCCTTTTATGTCATCGGCAATACAAATAGAAAAGTTTCCTTTTTCCCTGCCCCATCCGTAAGGAGTACAAAAACCCACATAAAATTTCCCCCCATGATGGCGAATCGTAGCAGCCCAGGAGCCATTCAGATACAAATTCCCGCCTTTCATATCGTAACGGGGATCTTCATCGTATCTCTCCACAGCATACCCGGCCATTTCCCAGTTCACCAAATCTCTGGAAGTTAAAATCGGGCAACCGGGCACATAGTGCATGCTGGTTGAAACTAAATAAAAACGATCCCCTACCCGGATTACATCCGGGTCAGGCCAATCCCCCCACAAAATCGGATTCGTAAAAGTTCCATTCCCATTATCGGGTGTCCACACAGGTAATTGTGCACCTACTTTTAAACCCAACAACAAAAAAATACCTATTTGTAAATATCTTAATCTCATCTCTTTATTTAGGTATAATTTTCAATAATCGATTCATGCCTTCGGTAAAAGCATAATTGCCTCCCCGCTCTTTAACGCAACCCCAGTTTTTTCATCCCCTGCATCCTCTCAGCCGATGCCCGGAGTTGCAAAGTTTTAACTTCCCCGGTTTCCACCAAGAAAGCAGCTATTCCGGCTTCCGTGGCAAACCATTCCGGCCCACGAATGCGTCCGCCTTCCACTTCCAGCCGGACCGGAATATCATTGACAGGAACTAACGTCCCGTTCTTATCTTTCAGGCTAACGTACACGATCAACAGGTCGTTCTTGGCTGCGGGATACCCGCTTTCAAAATAACCGATCTCCAATTGCCGAGGCTCGCCGGGAGTTTTAATTTCATATTCCGCCACTTTTTTGCCACCACGGAATCCCACAGCCTTCACCGCCCCCGGCTGCCATGCCACACCTTTGAAAGTGAACGGGGCATGAGTCAAATTCCGGCAATTTCCCCCGTCGGCCACCTGAACATATTCCGTATCTACACCTCCGTCAGGCTGTTGCCGTCCGACTGAACGACCGTTCACAAACAATTCCACTTCATCCACATTCCCATACACCAAAACGGAAGGGGTGTTCCGGGACTCTTCCGACCAGCGCGAAGCGATAAACACCTCCGGTTTCATCCTGCCCCCCGGCAGGGGTGTTCCCACCGGAAGCTGCGTCCGGAAAAAATGCAGAGAATATTTAGGGATACGAAACAGATCGGCCACTCCGCTATAACATACATTATCACAACATCCCCGGTTATAATCGTACATGCTCCACACGGCATCCCCCATCGTGACGGGATATTGTTTCCGGTAACGATTATGCGACCATTGTGCATTCCAGGCATTTTGAAGCAACGCCTTTTCCCCGTCCTTACGCGAAATACGCGACGTGCTGTAATGCCCTCCAAATTCATAATCATAATACTCCCGGATAAAACTGGGACGATCGCTTTTATTGGGACGTTTGAATCCTTCCTGCCAATCGTTGTAACATACGTCAAACCCATAATACCCATAAGCATCCCCGGAAGCAAAACACTGGTCGCCGGGATATTCTTCATGGGCCACCCGGATAGCCCCGTCCTTCCAGGAGGCTGGCGGCCACGACTCGTTCAGCGTGGTTTCCCACATAATAATGGACGGATGATTCCGGTCACGCCGGATAAGGTGGCGAATATCCCGGTAAGTCAATCCGATAAACAGAGAATCTTTATTAAAATACTGCCAGCCGGGAATCGGCTCTATCGCCAACACCCCCAGTTCGTCACAAGCCCTCAACACAGAAGGGTCTTGCGGATAATGCCCCAGACGCACAATATTGAAACCATTCATCTTGATCTGATAAATATCCCTCCATTGTGCCTCGTTGGACAAAGCATTGCCGACGTAAGGATATTCCATGTGGCGGTTACTTCCCACCAACCGCACGGGCTGCCCGTTAATCAGGCAACCTTTTTCTTTCGACATTTCGACATGCCGGATTCCGATCCGGTGGGTTTCCTGATCCACTACCCGGCCCTCCCGGACAATTTCAAGCCGGAGATCATAAAGGTGAGGAGCATCGGGCGACCATAATCGGGGTGACGACACCCTGAACTTCGTTTCTGCATCCCTCTTATCGTGTGCATTCAAAGCAAGGTCTACATGACCTTCCGCAACTTTCCGTCCCGGCTTCCCTTTTCCCCACAATCCGTTCACTTCATAAAGTCCGTAACGTAAAATCAGGTTTTCCGGCTGTCCGGTTGTATTGGCTACTTCGCATTTCAGGTCTATTTCCGCTTCCGACTCCGAAACTTTCGGATAACGGACAAACACACCGCCACCCGCCACCTTTTCCGCCAATATCGGGTGGGTGAGATGCCAGGGGGATTTCACAATCAAACGTACGTCCCGGTATAGCCCGCCATAGTAACAAAAATCCAATGTACTCAACGGTTTACCCGGAGGAATCAACCCATTGTCCCGGTTATCCAAACGCACCAGAATTTCATTTTCCCCTTCCAAATCCAGCTTACCGCTCAAATCGATCACCACAGGCAAATACCCTCCGGCATGCTGCATCATGTGCTTCCCGTTCACCCAAATATCGGCAAGGCTCATCGCCCCTCCAAACTCCAGCCATAATGTTTTATCTTTCCATTCCGCCCGGCCTTCCAGCTTCCTTTTATAATAACATACCCCCTGCCATTGGTGCAACACCACCAAATCCTCTACAAAAGGAGTGTGCGGCAGACGTACCGTTTCCCATTGCCCGCGCTTCAGCAAACCGAATTCACGTTCTAAACTATCGGCAGGCACTTGCAGCACGGAAGAGCTTTCAACATGCACCACATTAAATTGTGATTGCCAGTCGCTCCCCTGATTGTGAAGCTCTGCATGTCCTGAGTTTGCACCTAATCGCTGGAATTGCCAGCCACCATTCAATCCGATGATTTCCGCCTTTAAGGGATTGTTCTCCCCCCAAACGGCAAGAATACACAAGAATACGAATACACAGAATCTATTCATAACACTTATATTGATTAACGAAAAAACAAAATGCCCGATCATTCCGGCGAAAGGATTCTTTCATCCCCTCCGGTTTACACTCCCACCGATAGCAATCCCACGATCCGTCAAACAGCAAGGCACAAATTTTCCCAACCCGGAAAATATAAATTCCCTCAATAAATATGTGCTTAATTAACGCCCGAAAATAAAACACGTATATTCGCAAATATACATTTTTTTAATAAATAGGAGCATAAAAAGTAAAAAGAAAAGACAAGCGGAAAAATATTCCGCATCCTAAACCGGAAATTCGTAAACCTTAGCCATAAAGCAGTTCTTCAAACAAAAAAGCCATCCTGCAATCAGGACAGCTTCAAGCATATTTCAGGTAAGAAAACCACTGGCAGCTCTACACGGAGCTATTTCTTCCGGGTTTCCCGCAAAAATTCATCGGACGACGGCGGCAGGCAGCAATACGATTTGATCCTCAAATCCAAACCGTAAGGGCATAAAAAAACAACCGGAATCCGGTTGTTTTTCGTGGGTGGAAGATCGGGCTCGAACCGACGACCTTCGGAACCACAATCCGACGCTCTAACCTGCTGAGCTACATCCACCATTTTGCTTTTTGCGCTGCAAATATAAGGACAATCCCCGACTTTACAAACAAAATATTCAAAAAAAAATCACCAAGTTTCAATGCGTCCTGTTTCTATCTCATTTGCAGCATATTCTAATTCTTTATACCACTCTTCCCCATAACGGGTGACCAAAGCATCTTTCAAAAAACGGAAAACAGGTATCCCCTCTTTCTCGCCCTTCTCCCGGGCACAAGCGCAAATATCCCATTTATTATAATTCAAAGCTTCGAATTCAGGATATTTTTTTATCCGGATCGGATACAAGTGGCATGATTCCGGCTTACGGAAATTGGATTTTCCTTCCGTCCATGCTTTTTCAATGGCACACCAGCAAATGCCGTTTTCCTCAATGGCATAGGCACACTCCCGGTTTGCAATCAAGGGGGTAACCAAATCCCCGTCCCGGTCGATCACGGCAAATCCCTGCTGCTCGACAGCCACAATTCCCTCCGGTTTCATGTAAGGCTTCACATTCGGATAATTACGTTCGATTTTTTTCTTTTCCCCCTTTTCCAAAGGAGCGCCGGAATCCCCGTCCACACAACACACTCCCTTGCAACGGGCTATATCACAACTAAATTTTTTTTCAAATACATCGAAACTAACCAACACATTCCCTATCTGGATCATAACACTGCTATTCTATCATTTGCAGCGCAAAGATAATGCAAGCCTGATAGAAAGCCAAACGATCGGCAACAACAAATCATATAGATTTTACCTCCTTCCCACAAACCATTCCATTCATAAACAAGACTCCGGACGCATCCGCCCCAACCGCCGTCCCGGAGATATTACCGGAAATCCACGCCCTTCCGCCATACTCCCCCACCGACAAGGCTACGGCGTAAAACCATGCGATTCTGAAAACATGGAATAACATTTCTTAAAATACCTATATTTAGGGATTGTGCAGACAGGAGATACCCCATAACTTTACCGTTGGATAAGAACGCTATTCATTGCATGCAAAAGCTCAAAAACGATATAAAAGGACGTATTTTACAGGTTGCTGAAACCTTGTTTTTACAAAAAGGTTTTCTGAAAACATCCATGCGTGAGATTGCCGAAACCGCGAATATAGGGGTGGGTAACATATACCACTATTTTCCGGGCAAAAACGAAATTTTCCGCGCCATCGTCCGCCCGGTTACGGATGCGTTTGAAAATATGTTGCAAAGCCATCACGGAGCGCGGGGGGAAGACCTGATGCAGCTATGCTCGGAATCCTATTTGCGCAAGGTGGTCGATGAATACCTGTCGCTGATAAAAAACAACCGCCAGCTAATGACACTGCTGCTTTTTCGGGCACAAGGCTCATCCCTGGAATATTTCCGCGAACAGTTCACCGACCAGTCCACCGAAGTGGTTAAAGCCTGGTTCGCCGATATGAAATTAAAATATCCGGCGGCCCATATTGCGGTTTCGGATTTTTTCATTCACTTGCATGCCGTTTGGATGTTCACGCTATTTGAAGAAATTATTATGCACCAGATCCAATCACCCGAAATAGAGCAGATCATTTCCGAATACATCCGGTTTGAAATCACAGGCTGGCGAAACATCATCAGCATATAAAATAAAAAATAGAATCATGAATCTAAAAATCATTCGACCGATATTATCCGCTTCGCGCAGAACCGAAAGAGAGAACCGATGCTGTTCTCTCTTTTTTTGTGAACATTTTTGAATATCGTTCATTTTTGAACCATCACCATCATACACAGCATCAGATGAAAGGAAAATTTGAATTTCGGCAAATAACGGTAAATACCTCATCGCTCCCGCCCGGCAGGTACGCTTTCAAAAACCGGAGCGGGACCACCTTTCTGCACTTCGGAACAGGCAATGCAGAAATAACAGGCAACGCGAAACTTCCGGCAAAACACAGAAACACCAAATAAAAAATACACACATGAAAAAACCAAAAAAGAAAACAGGACTGGCCCGCCTCTTCGAGATTGCGGGTGAACGGAAAGGATTGCTCGTGCTGGCGGGAATCCTGTCGGCCGGAAGCGCGGCTTGTATGCTCGTGCCTTATTGGTCGGTATACGAAATATTAAACGAACTGCTACGCAACAGCAGCGATTGGAGCAAGACAGACGGCAACCTGCTGATCCGCTGGGGATGGATTGCTTTTGCAGGCTTGGGCGGAGGATTACTCCTGCTTTATGCAGCGCTGATGTCGTCCCACGTAGCTGCATTCCGCATTTTATACGGGCTGCGTGTCAGGCTGTCCGAACACATCGGACGCTTGCCGTTAGGCTATCTGAACAACACCTCGACGGGAGCTATCAAAAAAACAATGGAACAAAACATCGAAAAAATAGAAAATTTCATCGCACACACAATTCCCGATCTGGTAAGCGTGATAGCCACCGTAGCATTGATGTTCGCCATTTTCTTTTCGCTCGACGGCTGGCTGGCGGCAATCTGCCTGACCGCCATCGTGATAAGCATATTTTTGCAATTTTCTAACTTTATGGGTAAGAAAGCACAGGAATTCACCCGCATTTATTTCGATGCGCAGGAACGGATGAGCGCTTCGGCGGTACAATACGTACGAGGCATGCCCGTAGTAAAAATATTCGGACAAAGCGTGCGGTCGTTCCGGCAATTCAACGCCGAAATCGAAGCCTACAAAACTTACGCACTGAAAGTATGCGACACTTACCAATCCGGCATGGTCGCCTTCACCGTCATTTTAAATTCACTGGTCACGTTCATTCTGCCCATCGGCCTGTTGCTGCTAAAAGGCAATCCGGAAAGCCTTGCCTTAGCCGCCGTCTGGTTGTTTTTCATCATTATGGGGCCGGGAGTCGCCGCTCCGGTCTATAAACTAATGTACCTGGGCAGCGGCACACGTGAAATCAACGAAGGAGTGGTGCGCATAGACCGCATCCTCGACCGTCGTCCAATCCCGGAAACGGCACACCCACAGCTTCCGGAAACTTATGACATCGAATTCCGCAACCTATCGTTCTCTTATGAAAACACAGAAGAAGCCACCCGCACCGAAGCCTTGCGGGATATTTCGTTTACAGCGCGGCAGGGAGAAATCACGGCACTTGTCGGCCCTTCCGGCTCAGGCAAATCCACCGTGGCCAATCTGATTCCCCGCTTTTGGGATGTGGAACAAGGGGAAATCCGGATTGGCGGCATAAACATCAAGCACATTGCAACGGAACAACTGATGAATCTGGTATCGTTCGTCTTTCAGGATACCTTCCTTTTCTACGATACACTTTATGAAAACATCCGTGTCGGGCATCCCGAAACGACACGTGAAGAAGTTATAACAGCAGCAAAAGTTGCACAATGCCATGAATTCATAGAACAATTGCCTGCCGGATACGAAACCAAAATCGGCGACGAAGGGGTTTACCTCTCCGGCGGGGAAGCGCAACGGATATGCGTAGCCCGGGCAATCCTTAAAAACGCCCCGATTCTTGTACTCGATGAAGCGACGGCTTTTGCCGATCCCGAAAACGAATACAAGATGCAACAGGCTTTACAAGCGTTGATTCGGAACAAAACGGTTATTATCATCGCCCACCGCCTGTCGTCGATTATCTCAGCCCGGCAAATCATCGTGTTGAAAGAAGGGCAGATCGTGCAAAAGGGGCGGCATAGCGAACTGAGCACGACGGACGGAGTTTATAAAAAAATGTGGGATGCCTACACGGATGCCTTCCACTGGCAACTGAATACTAAAAATAAGGAGGACTGAACATGGAAAAGAGAAGTTTTATCAATGTCATTTTACAAAATACCCGCAAACCCGAAGGCTTTTTCGGCAGGCTTATCTTGCGGGGCATGAATACCGGGCATGCCCCGCTGGCCCGCTGGGGTATGTCGCACCTGGACTGGCAACCGGATTGGAATGTCCTCGACATCGGTTGCGGAGGCGGTGCAAACCTGGCGCAAATACTAAAACGCTGTCCGTCAGGAAAAGCCTATGGGGTAGACCTGTCACCGGAAAGCGTGAAGTTTGCCCGGAAAAAAAATAAAAAGCACCTGAACACACGCTGTTTTGTGGAACAGGGAAATGCCTCACAACTTCCCTATCCGGACAAAATGTTCCATGCCGTTTCCGCTTTTGAAACCGTCTATTTTTGGGAGGACTTACACAGCTCGTTCACGGAAATATCGCGTGTGTTGAAAGAAGGAGGTTTCTTTTTAATCTGTTGCGAGATAAGCGATCCTTCCAACGACATGTGGAGCAGCCGGATTCAGGGAATGGTGATACATCCTGCCGGAGAATTGAAAGAAACGCTCGCCCGGTGCGGTTTCAGCGGTATCACGATTTATAAAGGCAAAAAAGAAGAATTGTGTATTGTGGCACAGAAACAAACAGACAAGAAACAAAAGGAGGAATAAACTATGAATGCTATACAAAACATAACCATCGGGCAAACCAAACGGATTCACAAGCCGGTAGGTTATACAATACTCGCCAATTTGGTGAACATCGTTCCCTTCTGCCTTTCCATAGAGGCGGTACATGTTATTTTCCGCACGTTCGACGGTAGCGGCACTCCGCTGGACACAACCCGCCTGTGGACTATTTTCGGGATTTTGGTTGCCTATATAGCCGTGATGGTAATAGCGGAACGGGCAGCCTATCGGGCCAATTTCCGGGGTGCTTATGAAATGAGCGCAGAAGGGCGGATCGCACTGGCCGAACACCTGCGGAAACTTTCACTCGGATTTCTTTCACGGCGCGATCCGGGTGATCTTTCCTCTATGCTGATCACCGATTTCACGATGGCGGAAACAGGGATTTCACACCACCTGCCCCAGTTGATGGGAGCACTGGTAATGCCCGTACTGGCGTTTCTTTCCCTGTTGTGGATCGATTGGCGCATGTCGGCAGCTATGTTTATCGCCCTGCCGCTGGCCATGCTTATCCTATTGGCAAGCACAAAGTTACAGCAGAAATTGAGCGGGCGGCAGATTACAGCAAAGATCCATGCCGGAAACCGATTGGAAGAGTACCTGCAAGGTCTCCGTGTCATGAAAGCCTATAACCTGATCGGCGACCGTTTTACCCGCCTACGTAACGCTTTTGCCGACCTGCGGCGCGCCTGCATCCGGCAGGAGGCTCTGCTCGGCCCTTTTATCCTGCTTTCGATCACGATCGTACGGGCGGGACTTACCCTGATGATTTTATGCGGCACCTACCTGTTGCTGGGCGGTGAACTGTCGTTGTTGACATTTGTGATGTTTCTGATTGTCGGCTCGCGTGTTTTCGATCCGCTGACCTCAGCACTCACGAATTTCGCCGAATTCCGCTATTTTTCCATTGCCGGAGGGCGTATACTTTCGCTGATGAACGAACCTGAAATGGGAGGAAGCCGTGAAGCTCCCGAAAGCGGGAATATCACGCTGGAACACGTGTCGTTCGGCTATCAGGACAAAGAAATATTGCATGACATTTCCGTGACACTCCCTAAAAATTCCCTCACGGCACTCGTGGGGCCGTCGGGCAGCGGGAAAAGCACCCTGGTGAAACTCTGTGCCCGGTTTTATGATCCGCAACAGGGACGCATCCTGTTCAACGACATACCCATGACCGAAATAGAGCCGGAATCGCTGATGCGCCACATCTCGATGGTTTTTCAGGATGTGTACCTGTTTCAGGACACTATCCGCAACAACATTCGCTTCGGGAAAGCCGATGCTACCGATGAGGAAATTATCGCCGCCGCTAAAAAAGCCTGCTGCCACGACTTTATCATGCGGTTGCCTCAAGGCTACAACACCCCGGTGGGCGAAGGCGGCTGCACGTTATCGGGAGGCGAGAAACAACGCCTTTCCATCGCCCGGGCTATCCTAAAGGATGCACAGATCGTCCTGTTGGACGAAGCCACCGCCTCGCTCGATCCCGAAAATGAAGTCGAGGTGCAACGGGCTATCAACACGCTGATCACAGGCCGTACGGTGATCGTTATCGCCCATCGGTTGAAAACTATTAAAAACGCCGACCAGATTATTGTCATCAACAACGGTACAATCGAAGAGCAGGGAAAACATACCGATCTCCTCAAACAAAACGGCCTCTATGCCAAATTATGGTCGATTCAGGAAAAAACGTTGGGCTGGCAATTATAAATCTGTATCTATCAAAGGTTGTAAAAGTCTTCAGCCTCCTTTTATTCCCCGCCCCGTGAGCCACTTCCGGCCAGCTCATGGCAGCGGGGATATTTCACCGCAAATAACCATAACCAAACTTCCTAACGTATAAAGAAAATTACTACTTTTGAAAGCCGCAACAGGCTCATCAACCTAATTAATTATAATTTAGATGAATACATTTTTTGCTATTCTTATTGTCATCCTCCTTGCCGGAGCGGCATTGGTTGTCTGGAAATGGAACACCTGGTTCGGTAATCCGCCGGAAACCGTCTATGTTACCCCACAGACACCCGACCGGGTGATCCTCACGATGGGCGAAGACGCTACCCGCACACGCCGTATTTCCTGGCGATGCGATACCACGGTAAGCGAAGGCCGGGTGGAAATCGTCCGGGAGAACACTTCCGACACGTTAGTGCTTCCGGCAAAAGGCGAACTGGTGAGCAGCCGTTCCGGCCGTTCAGCTTTCTACCGGACGGAACTCACAGACCTGCTTCCCGGAGCAACCTACCATTATCGTGTGGTAAATACGCCCCACGCTTCAGAGTGGTACACCTTTTCCATGCCTCAACCGGACAGTTCCTTTTCTTTCATTTACGTCGGCGATATTCAGGATCAGGTAGAAGGCTCCACACAGGATTTATTCCGCTCCATCCACCGCCAGCATCCCGATGTTTCTTTCTGGGCGCTGGGAGGCGACGTGATTGAACGTCCCACGGATGCCTATTGGAGCTATTGGTATTCCACGATGGACAGCATTGCCGGAAAAATTCCATTCATTGCAGCCACCGGAAACCATGAATATTTAAAAGGAGTTATCAAGAAACTCGATCCGCGCTGGACTTACTCGTTTTCCAACCCGGAAAACGGACCTAAAGACTTTGCCGGGCGGAGCTATGTGGTAAATTTTAAAGACCTCTGTTACATTGTCATCGACACCGACGGCATTCAGGGTGCCCCCTCACTTTACCGTCACCGCCAGTGGTTAAAAAAAGTACTTGCCGCCAGCGACAAAAAATGGAAAATCGTGATGATGCACCATCCTGTCTATTCTGTACGCGAAGGAAGGAATAATTATTACGTTCGCTACACGTTCAAGCCCCTGTTCGAACAATACGGAGTGGATTTAGTGCTTCAGGGGCATGACCACGGTTACTCCCGCATCACCACTAAAACCAAAGGACACCAAAAAACAAGCCCGGTGTATATCGTGAGCAGCAGCTCCCCCAAAGCCTATAATATCGGTTTTGCCCGTATCCACGACCGCCTCGGATCGGACTTGCAATTATACCAATATATCACCATACACGGCGACACCCTGCGTTATCGGGCCTATACGCCGACACAGGAACTGTATGACGATCTGAGTTTTATCGATCAGGGCAGGACAAGCACGGTTATCGACCATGCCAAACAGCTTCCGGAGCACCTGGAACTTCCTCCTGCCTACCGGAACGGGAAAAAAGTAAATCTGGAAAAATATCAGCAAAAGGTGAAGGAAAGGGAAGCGTATAAAAAAACACTTTCCACAACCAGACCATAAACGCAAAGGTCTGTCCGGCAACCCGTATGTGGGATAGAAGCCGTATTTCTCGGATCGACAGAAGCTATAATCCGATGTTTATCCAGCGTTCCGAAAAGATAATCCACCATGGCCTTCAATGCTTCTGTGGCGTAACCTTTTTTCTGGTAATCTTTATGCAGCGTACATCCAATTTCTGCCTGCATATTATTGTGATTGGTAAAACTGATTCGCATATCACCTATCAACCTGTTTTCATCCACAAGAACAATAGCAACCTGAAAACATATATTGGCAATATCCATTGTCCCCGGCATATTACTTATGTAGTCACGGACTTCTTCAACCGAATCAGGAAACCATCCCTGGAACTGATTTTCAGCAAAATCAGAACGGTAAGAAAAAATGTCTTCTGCATCTTCCGGTTCGGCAAGCCGGATGAACAACCTTTCGGTTTTAATGAGACATTTCATCTTGTTGTTTGCAAATTCATAAGTTGAGTAAAGCTAATCACTTTCCATCATATTTTGTTCTATCCTTTTTGGGGAGCTTCTTCACGACCTCTTCCACAGAATGTTCAATCAACTCAGCGATAAGTGCATCAGGCACATCTCGCTGGATATAAACGGAATTCCACGTTAAAGTAGCACCAGTATAGTATCCTTTGGTAATCCCGTAATACTTCTCCCTTAGTTCCACAGTCCTATCAGGATCGCATTTCAAAACAACAAAATGTTCACCTTCCTTTGGATTCAAATGAAAAAAGGCAAATACCTTATTCATTATTTTATATGACAAAAAATCTTCTCCAAAAGAAGTACACTCCTCTGCGTTCTTTACGGCAAGACAACAGTCTCGCAACTCTTCAATATTCATATATTGCATCAAATCTACATTTCGCTCGTGCTGCCGATTTCAAGCAGTTTTCCCTCCGTTCCTCATCCTGCGAAATAAGGTTTCCATTACCCTCCGTTATTTAAATCAATCGACTTCCGGATTTTCCCAAACTCCTGTTTTATTTACCCGGTAGGTCTTTTCGATTTTCTTTGGCGTATCGGCTTGCAGGGCATAAAGAATTTCACGACAAAACTCTAACGCTCCAAATCCACAAGCCGTCACAACCATACCATCCCTAACCGCCAATTCGTCCACATAGTTCGCATCGCCCGTGTAGGCTGTTCCGGCAAATTGTTTGAGATAATCAATTCCATTGCTGGTGTGGCGCACGTCGTTTAGAATTCCGTGCATCCCCAGGAAAACGGAGGCGTTGCAGATACCTGCAACCAACTTCCGGTTCTCCATTGCCGCCTTTACCACAGGCACAAAAAGCGAAGCTTCGGGCGTGAACCAGCTCATTCCGCCAATCAACACCACCCCTGCATGGTCAGCAGGAATATCATCGATGCTATAATCGGGCAACACCCTGAATCCGCCCATCGATATAACAGGCTCTTTGGCAGGAGCTACGGTTTTTACTACATATTGGCTCTCACTGCCCGGCATAACCCCGTAATTCAGGCACGAAGCAATATAGGCTCCCTCACTATCTGCAAAATCATTAAGCAGTATAAATAGAACTTCTTTTTTCATTGTTTCTTCTTAAATTATATCTAAAGATTATATACCTAATTTCTTTGCAAACAGAGATGCAGTATATATACTCATATCAGTCGTCCTTCATTGGACGATATGATACACATGACATCGTAGAATAGTGATTTTCCCCCCAAGGGGGTACCACGTTATGAGGCAGTCCCTTTTCTATGCTTTTACCCGCCTCCCCTATCCGAGGTGGCTATTTTCAATGATTAGAGCTGAAAAAAATGATTAGTCAAGCTCCTACATCCTTCGCGGGTTATATCTTATTCATCCCCCCGGTTACAACGATAGTTTATTTTCAAGCATACCGTCGGCATACTGCTGAAGCACCGCTTTGAGCTTATCTTCCAAACCTTTCTCTACCTCCGGCAACTGCCCCGCTAAATTCTGCTGAAGCAAGGGATCGTCTTTATAATTATACAAAGCGATCACCTTCTCGTTGGCAAATTGCAGGAAATAATCCCCCTCGGTAATCTGGAACGCCCCATTAAAATAAGTCACTGCAAAATGTTCCTCCGAAGGCGAAAACATATTATGCCCGTAGGTTACGAACGGTTTTTCATAGCCTAACAAAGCCAATACCGTAGGTAAAATATCGCACTGCTGCACGACAGTCGTATCGTTATAGCCTTTCAGGTCGGTTCCCGGTGCATAAACAATCATAGGCACGGCGAAAGCCCCCATCGCCGTATTGTAGGCCGGTTCATAATTGGCAGAAGAGTGGTCGGCAGTAATCACAAAGACCGTATTTTCAAACCAGGGCATCCCGGAAGCCTTTCTAAAGAAATTCCGCAAAGCATTATCCGTATACCCCACACATTGGTGGATAGGTAAATGCCCTTTAGGAAATTTCCCCTCATACTGTTCCGGCACTTTAAACGGATGGTGAGACGACAGGGAGAACATTGCAGCCACAAAAGGACGGTTGAATCCGTTTAACATATCCGCCATATAAGAGAGGAACGGCTCATCCCAGATTCCCCACATGCCGTCGAAATCCGCGTTATTGTTATATTCGTTCTTCCCGTAATATTCCTCGTATCCCGCCTGTTTCACAAAAGCGTTGAAACCCATCGATCCGTTCGGCGCTCCGTGGAAAAAAGCCGTACGATACCCGTCCGCCGACAACAGGGAAGCCGGGCTGTTCAGCTTATTCCCGGAATAGTGCGAAAGGATAAAGGGAGTTTCCATGCCCGGAATACTGGTCAGGGCCGAAGGCATGGCATCGATCGATTTCCTGCCGTTGGCAAAAGCCCGTTCGAACAGGTAAGCCTCTCCGCTCAATGAATCGAGAAAAGGGGTATAACCGCCGTGATAACCGGGCACATTCCGGTTAAACGCCCCCACATATTCCCTGGCAAAACTTTCCAACAGGATCACCACGACATTTTTACCCCGCATCGTCCCGAAAAGGCTGGCAGAATCGGCAGTCGCCCGATAAACCGGATTGAAAATCCCATTCAATTGTTCCGCCGGGAAATAATCTTTTTTCTGTAAAGTGGTCTTCCCTATCGTGCGAATCAGTGAAAAAGGCGTATTCAGCACAATTCCCCGGTGTTCCGGCTTATCGATATATTCCGCTGCATTGCTGAGCGTAATGGGGCGCACGCTATGGGCAAAGCCACCGCGCATTCCTCCCACACACAAACCTGCGATTAACGCCGACACCAAAAGATTCACCGGGTAATAAACATACCAGGTGCGGATGAGGGGCTGCCCGGTCCTGATTCGGCGGTATACCAGCACCATCACAAAACAAAGCACCAAAACCGAGAGTGTGACATACCAGTAATCCCACATAAAGCGGAAAAACAATCCCCAGCCGTTTTGCTCGTTCTTAAACTCGGTAAAAACGGAAGTGGTGGTACGCCTCAGGGTGAAACGGAAATAAACCGAATCGGCCATATTCGCAATAATGGCCACCGCATTCACGACATAGAAAACATATTTGATGATCTGCTGGTACCAATGAGCGTAACGGAACCGGAAAGGCAGAATGTGCAAGGCAATGACCAGAATATTCGTATAGATAATTGCCGAAGTATCGAATTTCAATCCACCCACGAATATCCTGACGAACTCCGGAAAGGTCACGTCCGCAAACAATTTCAGGTTATACAGGTAAAACAACAAACGGGTCACCGTGTAGAGCCCGTACACCAGCAACATACGCAGCAACAGCACCACATATATATTGCCTAAAATAGCATTCTCGATTTTTTTTCGTTGCATATCAATTGATTCAAAATCCGCCACAAAAATACATATAAGCAGGCTTACAGAAAAGGAAATGCCCGAAAAGCATCACTTTCCAGGCATTTCTATGGTATAGAACGACTTCTTTTGTCTGAAAATTATTGGATCAGGTTCTTACCCGTCATATCGGCAGGCTGTTCCACACCCATAATATGTAAAAGTGTCGGAGCAACATCGGCAAGCACTCCGTTTTTCAGCGTTTTTCCTTTTTCATCCGTAACCCAAATACAGGGAACAGGATTCAAGGAATGGGCAGTATTGGGCGATCCGTCGGCATTGACAGCATTGTCGGCATTCCCATGATCGGCAATGATCAGCACATCGTAACCGTTAGCCTGAGCGGCTGTAACCACTTTTTCCACGCAGGTATCCACCGTGGTCACGGCTTTTTGGATAGCTTCAAACACTCCGGTATGTCCCACCATATCGCCATTGGCAAAGTTCAGGCAAACAAAATCGGCTGATTTCGCATTCAATTGTTCCACCAGTTTTTCTGCCACTTCCGGAGCCGACATTTCCGGTTGCAAGTCATAGGTAGCCACCTTGGGAGAAGGTACTAAAATACGGCTTTCTCCCTCGAATTGTGCCTCACGTCCTCCGTTGAAGAAGAAAGTCACATGCGCATATTTTTCCGTTTCTGCTATACGCAACTGTTTCAATCCGGCACGGCTCACCACTTCACCCAGCGTGTTTTCTACATTTTCCTTGTCGAAAAGGATGTGCAGCCCTTTGAAAGTGGCATCATAAGGAGTCATACAGCAATAATACAACGGCATCGTCTTCATGCCGTTTTCAGGCATATCTTTCTGGGTCAAAGCAATCGTCAGCTCTTTGGCACGGTCGTTCCGGTAGTTAAAGAAAATCACCATATCTCCCGGCTCGATCACCCCGACGGGTTTCAAATCGCTGCCTACATGCACGATCGGTTTGATAAATTCGTCGGTCACCCCTGCATCGTATGATTGCTGGATGCTGACTTCCACATGCTGCGTTTTTTCCCCCACACCGTTCACCAGCAGGTCATACGCCTCTCTCACACGCTCCCAACGGTTATCCCTGTCCATCGCATAATAACGGCCAATCACGGAAGCAATCCGTCCCGTCGATTTATCCATGTGTTCTTTCAATTCTTTGATGAATCCCAATCCGCTTTTCGGGTCGGTGTCACGCCCGTCCATAAAACAATGAACGAAAGTTTTAGCGATACCAAATTCCTTCGAAACGTCACACAGTTTTTTCAGGTGTTCCAGCGAGCTATGCACCCCACCGTCGGAAACCAATCCCATGAAATGCACCTTTTTCTTATTATCACGGGCATAGGTGAACGCTTTCACGATTTCCGGATTCTGCAGGATAGAATTATCACGGCAAGCCTTGTTAATCCGCACCAAATCCTGATTCACCACCCGTCCGGCACCGATATTCAAATGCCCCACTTCCGAATTACCCATCTGACCATCGGGAAGACCTACATTTTCTCCGCTGGTAAGCAATTGGGAATGAGGATATTTTTCCAGCAATCCGGAAATAAAAGGAGTAGGAGTACTATAAATGGCATTCGTTTTATCCGGTTTACCGATACCCCACCCGTCAAGAATCATTAATAAGACCTTTTTCATATTATATTATTTTTATTTATGCTTATAAAACCACTCAACAAAGTTAATTTTTTATCCTAACATTCTTCCCATCCCCTAAATTTTTAAACAGATAATTTTCACGAAAACGTTTTCTAAAAAAATAGTACTATGTATTGCATAGTATAATAATTATACATAGATTTGTCAGGAAAATAATACCCTGATTACGATGAATATAGAAAACACACAAGCCCAAATGCGAAAAGGCATACTTGAATATTGCATTTTGCTCATTATTGCCGGGGAGGATTCCTATGTTCAGGACATCATTAACAAATTGAAGACGTCTAAAATGTTAGTGGTGGAAGGTACGATCTATCCCCTCCTGACCCGCCTGAAAAATATGGGATTGCTCTCTTATCGGTGGGAAGAATCCACCCAGGGGCCTCCCAGGAAGTATTACAGCATCACCGCAACCGGCAAAGTCTTCTTGCAGGAACTCGAAACTTCCTGGAACGAATTGACCACCGCCATCGAAAATCTAAAACAAACCACAACGAACCGCTAACCCCGTAACCCCCAAAATATGAAAAAGACTTATAACATAAACCTGAATAACCAGGTTTTCTACATCGACGAAAACGCTTATACCCAGTTGCAAAACTACATCGAAACTCTGGAAAAATATTATTTCGAGGAAGAGGACGGCAAGGAAATCATGATGGACATAGAAAGCCGGATCGCCGAATTGTTCAAAGAGTTTCTGCAAAAATCACACAAAGAAGCCATTTCCCAATCCGATATAGATCAGGTGATTGAAATCATGGGAACACCGGATGCCATCATCGACGAAGACACGGAACATCATTCGGCAAAGAAAGATAGAGTCCGGAAATTATACCGGGATCCGGACGATGCCATTTTAGGAGGAGTAGCAGCCGGATTTGCAGGTTATTTCGCCATTTCCCCATCCTGGATAAGACTTCTATTCATTATTTGCGGTTTTTTCTACGGTTTTTCTATCATCGTCTACATCATCCTATGGATTATCCTTCCCCAGGCCACCACTTCCAAAGAGAAACTGGAAATGAAAGGCAAAAAGATCAACGTATCGAATATCGAACAAAACATCCGGGACACCTATAACAAAGTCAAAACCAATTCCAAAGTCAAAGACCTTTCCGGTTACATCAACCAGAAGTTAAACGCTTTCTTCGCCGTATGTAAAGAAATTTTGGGCAAAGGCATGTCATTGTTCCTTTCCTGCCTGTCGGTCGTCGGTATGCTGGCGGGAATTATAGGAATCGTACTGGCGTGTTGGTGCGTTTTTTTCTCCTATCACTTTGCACCGGAAAACTACTACACCTTTTTCCGGTATGCCTGGGCCCCGGTTCCCATGTGGCTGATCAAACTCATTTTGCTGTTCGTTATCACCATACCTATTTTCTTAATCACCTATTATTCCATTCGTTATCTGTTTAAATTTCAGGGACGGAAAGGTATATTCCTTATTTTTACAGGTTTATGGATTCTCTGCTGCATAAGTGGCCTGATCACCGGGATCTATCAGGCCAGAAATTACGCCCAGGAATATCAGAGTAAAACCACCATACAGCAGCCTTCTCCCGAACCAGAAAATAAATCCTTATACGTAACCTTCAGTTCTCCGGCAGAACTGCAATACACCAGCATTTTCCGAAGTTCGTTAGACCAATACATCCTGCATTGTCCGGAAAAACAGGAAGCAGACAGTGCCATCCTGTACCTGAAAGCCAGAATCGCCTTTGGCAAAACCGACCAGGACTATCCGCAACTGGTCATCGTCAGGCAGGCCCGGGGCTTTTCAGGGGCACAGGCCTTAGAAAACACCGAAAACATGCCCTTGAAATACGAATGGAGCAACGACACACTCCGCTTGGACGATTATTACAAACTAAACAGCAAACAATGGAGGGGCAACAGAATGTATATCAGAATCCTGATTCCTGAAAACTATCGGCTAACCCTGAATAACCCACCCCGGGACAATGTGTACAATCATTCGGTTTTCCAAAACATAAAAAAATTCCTTTACCATGCTCCCGCAACACAAACCTACGTCATGCAAAAAGGGAAATTAGTCGAAACAAACTGATATTTTTCAGACAAAAAATTATTGCGTGTAATCCCAAGGATTAACACGCAATTTTTTTATAACTGTTACACTCTTTTCGGGACTAAAGGGCCCTGACCTTTCCACCGTTCCTCCATCGCAATTCTTTCAAATCCGCCCCCTCCAAAATAGCCAACCGATAAGGTTTCGGGGGAAATTCCGAATAGATTTCACCCAACTTCGCCACCAGACGTTCTCCGTCCTGCCATCCTGCGGTAAGCCGCCCCACAAAATCCGGCACAAGCATCCCCCCGTAAAATTCCAATCCTTGTATTTCTTTTATCCGTCCCCCGGTATCCACCACATCCGTCACGTTCCCGTCTTCCCACACCGCATACCCGTTCTTAACCAAGGGGAAACCGGGTAAAAATATATAATTGGCAGCGATCTTCCGTTTCATTACCTACGTTGTAAAGCCTGTTTCAGCCTTTTTTCCGTTTCCCGGGGTATATACGGCTTGAACAATTCCATTTTCCAGGCACGTCCTCTTCTGTCCTTCAGTTTATCGAGGTTATCCGCATCTACAAACTTAATCACAAGGCGGTTATATACCGAATCCACATATTGTGTCCACCTGTAAGTATGCAAAAGGGTATCTGTCATCACGGTCACATCCCTGATTTTCAACGTATCCAGATCGTCCCGCGACACAAAGAACGAAGTGATCCGGTTATTTTTCCCCTTATCCAGCGTATCGAACTGAATCAGGGTACTGAATTTATACTGCCCCGGCAAAATACTGTCGATCTCCACCACAATGTGGGTATAGCAACTGTCGAACAGCAGCGTGTCGGGCACAGGGAAAAGATTCAGCGAATCTTTCGACTTCAAATCCCGGAGAATCAGGTCCACTGCGGTCATCTGCCTGTTCAGGCTATCGATCACCACATCATACATTTGGGAAAACAATTCGGTATTTGCCGAATAATAAAACATACAGGAATCGAATTCCGCCCGGGTAATCCCGTACTTTTGAAACAAGTCATTATAATAGGCGTAATTCTTCAGCTCATTCAATCCGCTCAATCCCCTTGCCACCGACAACGTTCCGTCGGCACGGTGAAGGTCGATCAGTAAAGCTGTAAATTTCTTCTCATCCAACGGCACTTTCTTCCGCGAACACCCCGTGAAACCAACAAGCAATAAAACCAACAAGCCTGTACATATATGTAGTATTCCTGCTCTCATAAGCTATTCTTGATTTTTTTATACAGTTTAGATGAAAAAATAAAATCATTCAAATAAGTGTTATCCGAATGGGCTATCTGATCTTTGTTACCTTCCCACTCCTTTTTCCCCTCATGGATAAAAACAATTTTCTCCCCGATCTCGAACACCGAATTCATGTCATGGGTATTGATAACGGTGGTCATATTATATTCGTGGGTAATCTCGTAAATCAGATTATCGATCACAATGGAAGTCAGGGGGTCTAAACCGGAGTTAGGCTCGTCGCAGAACAGGAACTTCGGTTCCAGTACGATAGCCCTGGCAATCGCTACCCTTTTTTTCATTCCCCCGCTGATCTCCGAAGGATACAGTTCCTCCGCATCCATCAAATCCACCCGGTGCAGGCACGAAACCGCCCTTTCCCTTTTCTCCTTTTCAGACAGGCTGGTGAAAAGATTTAATGGAAACATCACATTTTCGATCACGGTCATCGAGTCGAACAATGCCCCTCCCTGAAACACCACTCCGATTTCTTCCCGCAACATCTTGATCTGTTTGGTGTTCATCTGTGTTATATCCCGGTCGCCGTAGAAGATTTTTCCGCTGTCGATCTGATGTAACCCGATCAGCGACTTTAACAGCACCGTCTTGCCGGAGCCGCTTTTCCCGATGATCAGATTGACCTTTCCTTCTTCGAACGTCACATTGATGTCCGAAAGGACTTTCTTGCTGTCAAACGATTTATTGAGATTCTCTACCCGTATCATTACAACATGATTTGCGTTAATATCAGATTCACCGACAGTATGGCGATACTGCTATCCACCACGGCTTTCGTCCCGGCTTTTCCCACTTCACGTGCCCCGCCCCGTACGTTATAACCGTAGAAAGCCGGGATCGATGTGAAAATGAAAGCAAAAAACAGGGTTTTGACAATAGAATAAGTCACATAATAAGGATTGAAAGAAAAATGAAGGCCATAAATAAAATCTTCGAAATTCACCACCCCGCTTAGGATTCCGGAAATAATCCCTCCCAGGATTCCGATAAACACACTGAAAATATAAAGAACCGGGTTAATGACAAAAGAAGCCAATATCTTAGGGCCCACCAGATAAGAAACCGAATTTACCCCCATCGTTTCCAGCGCCTCGATCTGTTCCGTGATTTTCATACTCCCGATTTCAGAAGCAATATTACTCCCGATCTTTCCCGCGAGAATCAGGCTGACGATCGTGGAGGAAAATTCCAGCAGCATCGTTTCCCGCGTCAGGTACCCGATCAGGTAACGGGGCAAAAGGGGACTTTGCATGTTATAAGCGGTTTGCAAAGTGAGTACCGCACCGATGAAGAAAGAAATAATCATGACCAGCATGATCGAATTCAACCCCAGTTTTTCAAATTCCAGTATCAGCTCTTTCAGGTAAACCCGTGGTTTTTCCGGTCTTGAAAAAGCTCGCCGGATAAACAGCAAATATTCACCTAACGTATTTAAATACTTCATTTCATGCTCTTTGTTATAACAGTTTCAAACACCTCTCTCCATTCGTCCCCTTCTGTTATACGTTTATTCCATTTATAGTTTCCCCCGGACTTCCCTTACATTTCCTTCCCAAAGCCCCGCCATCCCCTCCGGCAAATTCATTTCCTCCCGGAAATTTAAGGTAAAAATATAAATTATTCACGGATTTATTACTACTTTCGTTTGGTATATTATTTGTTTGTAAAGTTTCAAAAGTCTATTTCAAAATAAAAAGATACACGAATGAATCTCAATTCTTACTGCGTTATTATGGCCGGAGGGATCGGAAACCGTTTCTGGCCAGTGAGTAACCAGCATTGTCCCAAACAGTTTTCCGATATTCTGCACACAGGTAAAAGCTTTATACGCCAAACCTACGAACGAATTTCTCAAATCTTTCCCAACGATCATATTTTTGTCATTACCGGGGAAGAGTATGGAAAAATCACCCGGAAAGAACTTCCGGAAATACCGGAATCCAACATTTTAAAAGAGCCGTATGTGCGCAACACCGCTACCTGTATCGCTTATGCCGCTTACAAAATCAAAGGTATTTCCCCCGACTCGTATATGGTAACGATTCCGTCAGACCATTTCATCACCAACGATCAGGCATACCTGAATAATATCAAAGAAGGCATTGCTTTCACCGAAACCAACGGAGGGTTGCTGACCGTAGGAATCGCCCCCAGCCGCGCTGAAACCGAATACGGATATATCCAGGTGAAAACCAAAGACAAGAACAAAAAAATAGTCGCAGTTAAAACATTCACCGAAAAACCCAATGCCGAACTGGCACAAATGTTCTACGATTCAGACGAGTTTTTATGGAATGCGGGTATTTTTATCTGGAAAGTGCAAGACATCATCTCTGAATTTAAAACTTATATGTATGACCTGCACTCCTTATTTTCCACAGACTGCAAATTGAATACCCCCTCGGAAAGTGCTTTTGTAAAAAATGTCTACGGTCAATGCCACAACATTTCGATCGATGTAGGGATTATGGAAAAATCTTCCCACGTCTATGTGTTGAAAGGCGATTTCGGCTGGTCGGATGTAGGAACCTGGCATGCTTTCCATGCCCTGTGCGATAAAGACGAAAACAACAATGTAACGAATTCGCCGAAAGTCATTCTTCAGGATTCCACGAACTGCATTGTTAACGTTCCTCCCCGCAAGAGTGTCATCATTCAGGGGGTAAACGACCTGATTATTGCAGAAAAAGACAATTACCTGATGATCTGCCACCGGAAAGACGAAGGAAAGATCAAACGGTTTGAAAAACAATTCAGGCTAAAGAAATAATCGAAACACCAAAAATAATTAAGGCTGCCAAACGAATTTGGCAGCCTTAATTATTTTATCTATTCCCTTAGCCCGACGGATCATTCGTATCGCTTTTCCGGCAGCAAAAGGTTAATATTCCCACAAATCCTGTTCGAGTTCGAAAACTTCTTTTTTAATCCGGTCGGACTCCAGCACAGCATCCATCCCGGTGGAGTAGCTCTGAATGGAACGGTTATCATAAGGATTCGATTCCTTAATGATACGGGAACTGAAATAACGTTTCAGGAACACATCGTCGAAACTCATGCGCATGGCGTTATTCTGGAAATTAAACACCCGCCGTTTGGCAAAGAGGTCGCGGAATTCGCCGTAATCAATCCAAAACAATACCCGTTTTTGCAGTCCTTCCATTTCGTCTTTCGCGTATTCACGGATCGGACACAGGGCGATGATACGCACCTCCAGGCGGGAAGTCCTCCTGTTGAAAAACCACAATTCTTTCACCTGCAAACGCTTCACTTCGTCGGTATGCATTTCCGCGCTCACGGTGATTTTCTCCATTTCTCCCGTTTCGCTGTTCCTGCGGGTAAGGGTGTCGGCCGTTGCGCCGAATTTCTCCTTAATCTGAGCATAAGAAATCGGAGTGGTCAATTCATCGTCTTCATAAGCCGTTTTGAACGATTTTTCTATGCCTTCCAGCATCAGGTCGATCAACGATATTCTACCGTCCATCGGAACTGTCGGATAATACAACGGCAAATTCATTTTCTCCTTCAATATCAATTCCCTCCACACCGTTTTATACCAGATCATATCGGCCCGTTCCACATGGGGCAGCTCGATCGGGGCTTTCTGCTCTTCATCTTCGTTTTTGATGATGTTATCAAAAAAAGCTTTTGAAGTCTGAGCATTTGCATACGACACTGATAAAGCCAGCATCATCAAAACGAATATCACTTTATTGAACATATCCTTTATTTTTACTCAATTTTAAACGGAATCGACGGCAATTTACGGGTAGAGCCATCCGGCCCTTTCACGATGATGTTTTCAATCATCAGGGTTTGTCCCCGTTTCAGCTTGTTGATCAATTTGATCTGTGCATCACTGAATTTCGCTTTATTCGACCGGGTTTCTTCCTGTCCGTATCCGTCGATCGTCGTATAGACACTAAAATTATCTACGGTAAATTTCATATCGAAATCGAAGTTCTCCATTTCAGCATCCACCTGTCCGGCAGCCACCAACACGTTTTTACGGATAGATCCGCCCCGCAGTCCATTCACTTTAGCAACAGGGTCGGGCACATCCTTCACGCGGAAACGTTGTGTCTGCAATTCCCTCTTTTGCCCCTGCATATTGGCATACACGGTGATCGCACACTCTTTTCCTGCCACCTGCGGACGCACGGTGTAGCTTCCGCTCTGTGTTTTGGTGATCGTGCCGTTTGTGATCTGGGCTTCGATCGCCTCCGGGGATATTCCCGGAGCAGCCAAAGACACCGGATTGTCGACACCTACATAAAACACATTCATTTTGGTGGGAGAGATCACCACAGCCGGTTCTGCCACCTCATATTCCATTTCAAACTCCCTCGGTAAAGTAGTTCCCGACGGAGTGATATAATTAATCACACCTTTCACCTTGCGGAATCCCACCGTAGTAGCCGGCTCGGAATAATATCCGAAGTCGCCCTGATAACCAACCTGCCGCCCGTTCGCAATAATCTGAGGTCTTTGGGTAGTATCCACGGCGGCCAACATGATCCGTGCCTTAAACGTTTCGCCTTTCAACACATATTTCGATTCCGGGATAACCAGCGCGGCCAGCTTATTGAATTTGAACGATTCCGCATCCATAGAAGAAAACAGGTATCTCACCACATCGGCTTCGGCATTCAACAGGTCTGTCTGATACATCGTCAATAAGGTCACCACTCCCACCAACGGAATACTCTCAAATTTCGAGGACTCCCAGGATTTAAATTCTCCGTCCACGGGTTTCGGGGCGTTTGTGTTCAGGTTATCGGAAATCGTATGCCTTAACACAGAGTCTTTCGGAGAAATATTACTCAACAAAAGTTCCCGGAAATCTTCGATTTTTTTCTTCAACTCTTTCCCTTTTCCCTGGGTGATCATCACCTGTCCCCCAATATCCAGGTTATCTTTTGCCTTAATATTCATCACATCCGCTTCTTCCCCGTCGGCAAGCTCCACCATGTGAACTTTCAGATCTTCGATATATTTGATCAGCCCTTCCGCCTCCGATTTTATTTTCAGAGCCTTATCTCTCACCCCTGCCACTTTTGCCTGGTTGAGGTTATAGGCCATCTCAATTTCATTGTACATTTCAGCATTTTTCTTGCTGAAATTCGCAATAGTAGAAGTCAATCCATGTTGCACCTTCGTAAAAGCTTCCAAAACATCGGCCGACACATTCAATGCCAACATTGCTGTCAGCACCAGATACATCATACCTATCATCTTTTGCCTCGGTGTCTCTGGACAATTTTTTGCACCCATCGGAAATTCTCCTTCTTATCAATTGTTATTAACTACGCTCAGCATATTGCCATAAACCGAATTCAAGGAAGCCACGTTATTGGCTAACTGCTGCGACTCTTGTTTGAACAGTTTCGCACTATCCACACTCAGGGATACGTGTTCCAGCATCTCATTCATATCGCCCTGCATACCGCGGAACGACTCCAGACAATCCTGTGTCTCATGAATCTGTAATTCATAGAGGGCATTCAACGCACTGATATTCTTATTGATGGCAGAAATTTGCTGCGTATAATTCTCTGCTTGCGATTTTACATTTTTCAATTGCTCGTCCATAATCTTTCCCAAGGTGTCGAAATTGTCTGCCGACTGTCCCATCGTTGTAGACAATTTTTCGCAATTGGTTTTTATGCGGCTTGTCAAATCCTGTGTAGATTCCAATAAGATTTTATTGATTTCTTCACATCCGCCTGCCAATCCCTTCACCGAAGTTTCCAGCACTTTTCCCACTTCCTGCGTACGTTCGCCCAGTTCCTCGAAAGAAGCCGAAGCTTTCGCCAATTTCCGGGCTACTTCCGGGGCATCTCCCACGATTCCGGCAAAATTATCTGCGGTTTCAGCAATCTTATTAATCCCTGCTTTCAGTTTGTCCAGGTCGGCAGATTCCAGTCCCAAATCCACATTCGCATTCACAGCAGAAGGAGCCGTAACGGTTCCGGCCTGCATCGAAGCGGCCATCGGCGCACCCATCGGTGCTGCAATCCCGTTCGAACCTTCCTTGTCCCAGTCGGCGCCGCTTTTTCCCAATACCGGGAAAACCCTTGCCCAATCATAATGTTCCATAGCAGGCTCAAACGCCGAAACGAAAAATATAAATGCTTCCACAAGCATACCAACAGTCAGGATTAATCCTGCATACGGGAAGTGCATAATTTTAAACAAAGCGCCTATAATCACGGCTGTTGCTCCCCACCCATATACATACCCGATGATAACTTTATACGCCTTTGTCTGAAATACTTTCATAACTTGTAACCTTTATTAAAATTCTATTCTTGTTCTAACTGTACGGAAACCGATAAAGCTTCTGCAGGAATCCTGATACTCATAAGTTTTCACACCACACTGTAAGAAGTATGCCACATCTTTCCACGATCCCCCGCGGATCACTTTACGTTTATGTATCTTATTGTCTGTTTTCTTTGCGGTAATCTGATAATACGGGCTCAGATCGTTTGTCAGTTCATAAGCCGATTCATCGTAAGAGTCATTTGTCCATTCGGCTACATTACCTGCCATATCATACAATCCGTATCCGTTAGGCTCATAAGTACCCACCGGAACGGTCGTAAAACCTCCGTCGCTGACATAGTTACCACGCATCGGTTTGAAGTTCGCCAGGAAACAACCTTTCGGGTTACGGGTGTAAGGACCTCCCCAGGGATAAGTCGCCCCGCTCAGGCCTCCTCTGGCGGCATATTCCCATTCGGCTTCGTTCGGCAAACGCCATTCCTGCACTCTGGAAGCGGAATTGTTGTTGAACAGCGATGTCCGCCAGCTACAAAAAGCCCTTGCCTGATGCCAGTTGATTCCTACCACCGGATAGTTGTCATATCCCACATGCGAGAAATACTCCCTCACAAACGGCTCGTTATAGGTGTAGGTAAAGTCTTTCAACCAGCAAAGGGTATCGGGATATATCTTCACCTTATATTTCATGATAAAGGAACCGCGTCCCTTGATCGCCTCTTTCTCTCCGTTGGAATTAATAACATAACCGCCTCTATAAGTCCCGGATTCAGGATCATAAAAACGGTCGTTACGGGCAGCCTGTGCAAAGTCATAGTATGTATATGCATACTCCAGCTTACGGACATCCAGCCCATCGCCTCCCACACGGTCATCACCCTGATACAGCATGCCGCTCAATACCTCCTTATATTCCTCGTTACGCATATCGATCCGGGTACGGTAATTCAAACGGGGCGGCTCTAAAATCTCACCTTTACGTCCCTGCATCAGGAATTCATCATGCCCTTCGTCCACCAAACGCTGCCTCCGGATAGAATCGATCACCCAGGCTACAAACTGCCGATATTCGTCGTTCGTGATTTCAGTTTCGTCCATCCAGAATGCCGGAATAGAAACTGTCTTCGTAGAAGCAGACATCGACCATGTTATATCCTCGTCGTTATTCCCGATATTCAAACTCCCGGTAGGTATCAACACCATTCCATACGGCTGTGGCTCAAACCACTTCTTTACTTTACGTGTGCCTACGAGTTCACCTCCCCCGTTATAAGGAGAGCAGCCAACCATTATCGAGGCAATAAAGAGAAAAACTAACCGCTTTATGTACATAATATATTATTTTACAAAAATCTGACACTTTTATATAACTTCTCCCGCTTTCCCACATTCAACCCAAAACTGTAAGATAGAGTCACTTCATGTGAACCTCCTGTATATTTCCCCACCCCCGACACATTCCAGTCATAACTATATCCCACCATAAATCCGTCTTTCAGTTCCAGACCTCCCATAAATATTACCGATTCTTCATATCGGTAAGAAAGCCCGCCCCAATATCTTTTTTTATAAATAGCGCTCGCATTCATCGTGTATTGTGAACTGACAAAGTCTGTCTGAATAAACGCAGAAGGTTGTAAATCAAATACCGGGGACAACTCAAACGTATATCCTCCGGAAAAATACATATGTGGCGCAAAAAAGAACTCCCCTATCTGTCCTATCGTCATTTTAGGCTTTGTGATGTGGGACAATGAAACTCCCGCATAGTATTTCCTTCCAGACAAGAACATGCCGACTCCGGCGTCCAACATCATTTTCGAAACATGGGCACTCGATCCGCCCAAAGCTTCATCATCTTCCGGCCTGGTATAACGATCACCGCTCGGAATATAGTATTCACCTTCTATTTTTGCATTTACCACCCCCGCTTTGATACCAACACTCAATACACCAAAATTAAGCCTGTGCTTATACGAGTAATTCAGCATTAAAAACAAATTGGTTTGCATTCCCAGCTTATCACTCATCATATTTAAACCGATACCTCCGTTCACACTCCTTATTTTCAACGGCGTATCTACATTAAAAGCATAAGTTTCAGGCGCACCGTCCATCTTCTGCCATTGGTTACGGTATATGCCCGAAACCATCCAACGTCCCTCCTCTCCGGCAAAAGCCGGATTGACAGTCATGTGATTCAACCTGTTCTGGCTAAACTGCGGATCTTGCTGTGCTTTCACAGAACATGCTATTGCCAATAAAACAATCATGATAATACCACCTCTCATCGCACTTGGTCCAATGTTTAGCATTTTGCTGTAAAAATAACCAAAATTTGTAAAAGCTTGCCAAATTTCGCAACAAAACTAAACAAAAAAAATCACACGATCACCTTTATTTCCTCAATTCTTGCATTTTTAACACTCAAGATTTCAAAAGTAATGTCATTTACAACCACGCTTTCGCCTTCCTGGGGAATGTTTTCATTGTAATATAACACAAACCCGGCCAGCGTTTCATATTCTTCACTCTCTTCCAACCCCAAATGATATTTTTCATTCAGGTAATCCACCTCCAAACGCCCGGAAAAAATATATTCATGATCCGACACCACCAGCTCTTTTAAATTCACATGGTCATGCTCGTCCTCTATCTCTCCGAAAATTTCTTCCATAATGTCTTCTATGGTGACAATTCCGGCCGTGATGCCGAACTCATCCACCACCACGGCGATACTCTTCTGCTCCCGGATAAACAGGTTCAGCAGACGCTGTGCAGACATCGTTTCAGGCACAATGATCGCTTTGCTCAATGCTTTCGAGATTGTTTCCGGATTCCGGAACAGGGACGACAGATGCACATAGCCGATAATGTCGTCTATGCTTTCTTTATAGATCAATATCCGGGACAACCCGGACTGGATAAACATTTCGGTAAGCTCTTCGATGGAACTGTCGATCGGCAAAGCCACCACATCAGGACGGGGAACAATACATTCACGCAACTTCACCTCCGAAAAATCGAGGGCGTTGCGGAAAAGCTTGATTTCATGGCTTTCGTTTTCCTCATTATTATAGGTTTCCCCTTCTTCGATCAGGTTGTTCAAATCCACTTTGCCAAAAGCACGGTTAGACTCCTTTTGGGTGAGTTTTTTACCTGTCACCAGTTTCAGCAGGAGGCCTCCCAGCCACACGGAGAAATAAGACAACGGGAAAAACAGCAGATAAAACAGGAATACGGGAACGGCAAAGATTTTTAAAAACAGGTTCGAACGCAAACGGAAAATCGTCTTTGGCAGAAATTCCGCCATCACCAAAATAATCAGGGTGGAAATCACCGTTTCCAGAAACAGTTCTACCCCCAGCGAAAAATGGAATACCGCCAGCTTTTGTGCCAAAAACTCCGACATGAAAATACCGTAAATCACCATTACGACATTATTCCCCACCAACATGGTCGTGATATACATTCCTGAATTCGACACGAACAAATCGATCAATGTCTGGGCAATTCCCTTGTTCGATTTATCGATCTCTATCCGCAATTTATTGGAAGTCAGGAATGCAATTTCCATTCCTGAAAAGAATGCCGATAACAGCAGACAGATCAATATGATAATAATGGCCGACGACATCCGGTATTATTGTTTTTTCATTTCAAATTCCACCTCACCCGAAGTATTTTTTATTACCGGATTTTCCAATTCCTGATCGGAAACCAACCCGTTGTTCCCCTCGATCACGTTTCCTTTATCCGTAAGCCTCACATAACGGTCGGTATAGATAATCCCTTTTTCGGTATTCCAAAAAAGCAGTTCGGTTTCCAGTTTCTTATCTCCCGATATAACCACCACCTGATTTCTCAGTTCCCACAGCATATCGTTTTCCAGGTTTTTGGCATATTTAGAATCGACTGTTCCCCGCTCCGTCCCGTCCTTTTCATAGGAAATCACGTGGATTCCCTTCGGAAACTCCTTATATTTTTTTTTCTCCGAATCGAATTGCAACATTTCAGGGGTAAACACTTTATACTGAATCCTTGCCGAATCGGAATAAATCAAATTCATATTGACACCGCTCATCACCGGGCGAAGTTGTTCTTCCCCCACAATGGCAGCAACATCTTTAAGATCGTTCTTACAAGACAAAAGCATTACTGCTCCCAGGAGAACAGTAATGCTTTTTATGCGTATGCGTGAAAAAATTATCATTTTGTCGGTCTGAAACGCGCTGTGGTTGTTTCGTTAATCCATGATCCTAAGGTAACTTTGGCTCCTTCGGTAATACCCCGGAAAAATGCCTCACTCTTATCAGGGAAATGTTGTGAATAATTCGCAATCAATTCATTCGCCTGAGCGGTCAGATTCGGATCCACCTGCTTAGCTCTCTGCAATTTATCCACAGCAGCCAGGAACACTGCGGCATGGTCGAAATCATCTTCGCCGTAATCTTTGCTGGCGTATGCGTAAGCCTGCGCAATCAGCATATAAGGCTGTCCGAGTTTCGGGTTCAGCTTTATCGCCTGCATAGCATTGGTTTTAACTGCCTGGTATTGTTTCTGTCTCAGCTTGACATCCGCCATTCTCACATAATAATCGGCTTTCTGAATGTCGTCTTCGCTCTTATCGATAGCCTCCTGCAAATAGCTGATCATCTTATCGAACTCCTGACGTTTCATGAACATCATGGAAAGGCTGTATGCAGCTTCCGCCGACGGATCTATTTTGTATAATTGTTCGGCAACGCTCGCATACAACGGCAGATCCGTACATTCGCTTCTTCTCAGGAGTGAGGCGATTTTCTTCAAATTATCCACATCTTCTTTCGCTGCCTCGTATTGTTTGGAAAGCAATTGGTTCAATGTTTCACAGTCAGCCACACCGGAATCGAAAAACATGGCGACAACCCTGTCTTTCACATCCTTGTAAACTTCCGGCTTTATTCTCGGCCCGGGATTTTTTTCACCGTTTTCAGCATAAGCGGTCACTTTCTGGTACAGGGCAATATATTCATCCTTCGTAATCAGGTCTTTTTTCAACAGGTTTCCTGCTGCAAAGAACATATTTTGTACAGCCACCGGATGCGCCTTCGCTCCTTCGATTTCAAAGGATTTTTCAAGATAGGTGAAAGATTTCTTACTATTTTCGTCTGTTTTTTCACCTAAAGTTGCCAAAGCCACTCCTTTTTTCCCTAAGACATACCCTTCACCCAAACGTGGATGGTTTCCGAAATACTTAATCCACTGGTCATATACCATCATCAAAGAATCGATATAGGCAGGATTTTTGGTTTGGTTGAACATGTGGGTCATAATATCTTCCCCCCGCGTGTAGGTACTCACCTGAAAAGCAGGCGCATTATTAAAAATGTATCTCCATGCTGGCAAAGCATCTTTATAATTCTTCTGCTTTACAAACTCGGAATAAATAGACGCATTCTCCAGCGTTTTAATACTATCCAGTCCAAATTTCGACTCCAAAGTCTGGGCCTTAGCCACGCCTCCCAAAAGACATAATCCGAATGCTACAGCAATAAGTTTTCTCATGATCTGATCTCCTGTGTTTTCCTGATTGTTATTGTATAAATATAAACAATTGCTCCTTTCAGCGCAAAAATACCAATATTTTCTTTAAATGCATACGATTTCAGATATAATTTTGGCACGCAATTAACGTTTTTTTTGAAATTCCAGAATACTATTCAGGCCAATAAACCCTAAATCGGCACAAAAATACACCTCAGCAGGAAGCCTGCCTTCTAAAAAAGAACTATTTCCTCCGGTAACGATCACTTTCGGATTCACATGGTCGTCCCGGAAACGGGCAATATATCCCTCCACCTCGAACAAAATACCTTCCATCACCCCGTTGCGTATCGCCGTTTCGGTGGTCAGCCCGATCCCTCCGTATTGATCCCTGGGCTCTACATAGGGTAAACGGGCGGTAAACTGATGCAATCCCCGAAACCTCATTTCCATGCCCGGAGCGATATTTCCCCCGATAAATACTCCGTTTTCATCCACATAATTATAGGTAATGGCCGTCCCCGAATCGATCACCAGCAGCGGACGTCCGGCAAAAAGCGATATTCCGCCCACGCAATTGGCAATCCGGTCGAACCCTAAAGTTTCGGGGGTTGCATAGCCGATCCGGATCGGCAAAGGCATTTCCGGACAGGCTTCCAGCCAGGTATCCGCCTTTTTTTTCAAAGCCAGCTTTACCGGCTCGCCCAGCTTGCCGCTACCCGACAAAAAAACATCCACCCGCTCTCCGCTATCTTTCAGCAATTGCAGGCTTTCAAATATCTTTCCGATGTTATATCCCGCCTCCACCAAAACCTGTCCGTTGAACAGGGCATATTTGGTACGGGTATTTCCAATATCTATAACAACATTCATTTTTCAATAATGAGCGGCAAAGTTACGGAATCCCCCCATTAAACTGCGATACTTTCGTGAATCTTTTTCACAAACCTCGACATTTTCATAATGTTCGTTATATCCGTAAACACCAAAGTCAGCTTGTCGTTCTTCTCGCTCATCCGGCAGGGCAACACCTGCTTTTGCACGAAATGCAACAGGTTTGTAAAAACAGCCGACTGATAGAACGGTGAGGCCTGCTCACTGATAAAATACATAATCATTTTCCCGTTCCTCACCAGCAAACGCTCCACTCCCATGTCCATACAGCACCGCCGTACCCGCACAATTTCCATCAACCCGGCCACCGGTTGCGGAATCTCTCCGAAACGGTCTTTCAGCTCCTTCGCGAATTTCTCCAGGTCCGCTTCCCCGCTGATATTATCCAACTCGCGGTATAAACGGATCCTTTCACTGATATTTTCCACATAAGTATCCGGAATCAAAGCCTCGAAATCGGATTCTATCACACAGTCCGCCACAAATCCCTGGCACTTATCCGGCATATCATCGGCTTCCATTTGCGGAAACTCTTCATCCCGCAATTCCAGCAAAGCCTCGTTCAATATTCTCTGATACGTTTCATAACCGATCTCGGCAATAAATCCCGATTGCTCCGCCCCCAGAATATTTCCGGCACCCCGAATATCCAAGTCCTGCATGGCAATATTGAACCCGCTTCCCAATCCGCTGAAATCCTCTATCGCTTTCAGGCGGCGGCGGGCTTCCGGGTTCACCATATCCAGCGGCGGAGTCAGCAGATAACAGAACGCTTTTTTATTGGAACGCCCCACCCGTCCCCTCAACTGGTGCAAATCGCTCAAACCGTAATTCTGCGCCTGATTGATAATCATGGTATTCGCGTTCGGAATATCCAGCCCCGATTCGATAATCGTTGTTGCCAGCAGCACATCGTAATCGCCCCGGATAAAATCGTGCATCACCTTTTCAAGCTCCTCTCCGCCCATCTGCCCGTGTGCGACACATGTCTTCACCTGGGGAATAATCCGGTGCAGCATGCCTTCTATGTCCCGGATCGTTTCCACCCGGTTATGAATGAAGAACACTTGCCCGTTACGCGCCATTTCATATAAGATCACCTCTTTGATCAGCTGCTCGTCGAAACGGTGCAACTCCGTCACAATCGGATAACGGTTAGGCGGCGGAGTGCGGATAATCGACATATCCCTCGCCCCCATCAAAGAAAATTGCAAGGTACGGGGAATCGGGGTGGCCGTCATCGTAATCGTATCTACATTCAATTTCAGGCGTTTCAGCTTTTCTTTCACCCCCACTCCGAACTTCTGTTCCTCGTCGATCACCAGCAACCCCAAATCTTTAAACTCCACATCCTTACTGGTGAGCCGATGCGTACCGATAACAATATCCACTTTCCCCTCTTTCAGGTCTTTCAAAATCTTTTTCACCTCGCCGGGACGCTTCATCCGGCTGATATACTCGATCCGGCAGGGCATCCCCTCCAGCCGCTTCATAAACGTGTTATAATGCTGATAGGCAAGCACGGTCGTCGGCACAAGCACAGCCACCTGCTTGCTATCCGTCACCGCCTTGAACGCAGCCCGGATAGCCACTTCGGTCTTGCCGAATCCCACGTCGCCACACACCAGCCTGTCCATCACCTGCGGATGCTCCATATCCTGTTTCACGGCTTCGATCGCTTTCATCTGGTCGGGCGTTTCCTCATACATAAATGAAGCCTCCATCTCCTCCTGCAAATAGCTGTCTTTCGAAAAAGCAAAGGCCGATTCCTTCTTCCGGCGGGCATACAGGGCGATCAATTCCCTCGCAATATCCTTTACCCTCGATTTGGTCTTTTGCTTCAGTTTATTCCAGGCATCCCCCCCCAGCTTATTCACCACAGGCGGCACACCGTCTTTGCCCTTATATTTTGAAATCTTATGCAGGGAATGTAACCCCACATACAGTTCCGAATTATTTTTATACACCAGCCGGATCGCTTCCTGCTCGTTTCCGTCGTTGTTGATCTTGACCAATCCCCCGAAACGCCCGATTCCGTGGTCGATATGCACCACATAATCTCCGGGATGCAGATTTTGCAGCTCACTCAGCGTGATCGACTCCCGGCCTTTCCGCAGGCGGGTGGTCTGCAAACGGTATTTGTGGTAACGGTCGAATATCTGATGCTCGGTATACACACATAGCTTCAGCAAAGCATCGGAAAACCCTTCATGAATCGTGCCCTGCAAATACGTGAAATCAATGGGATACCCCTTATCCTTGAAAATATCCCGGATACGCTGTATCTGCATCTCATTATTGGAACAGATATACAGCTTATAGCCGTTCGCCTGACGCGATTGCAGCGTTTCGCCCAGCAAATCGAAATGCTTATTCGTGGCAGGTTGTGCCTCACACTTCAAATCCACCGTTTCTCCCCGGAAAAACAAATCGAGCCCCCATTCCACCACCGGGCAGTTTTCGATATAGGTCATTAAAACCGCCTCGTCCGTCACCACATCTCCTGTCACCTCTTTGCGGAGGGCCTTCACCTTGTCGTTCAAGAACATACCGTTCTGAATCCACCACACCGGCTTTTTATCGAAATAACTGAACAAATCGGCATGGGCATAGCCGCTTCCTGTACGGCTCAAATCGGGCACGATAGACACTTTTTCCAACAATTGGTCGGATAACTGCGTTTCCACATCGAAAAAGCGGATCGAATCCACCTCATCCCCGAAAAAGTCGATCCGGACGGGCTGTTCCTCGGCAAACGAATACACATCCACAATACTCCCTCGGATAGAAAACTGTCCCGGCTCATACACAAAATCGCTACGCTCGAAACCGTATTCCGCCAACAGATTTTCAATGAACGAAATAGAAAGGACATCCCCCCGGTTCACCACCATCGACATTTGCGACAGCACCTGATGGTCCACCACCCGTTCCGCCAAGGCCTCCGGATAAGTAACAACGGTATCCACCGTCCCCTGGCTGATATTGTTCAGCACTTCCGTCCTCACCAACACGGAATCGTTGTCTTTTTCCTCCTCTTTAATCATCCGGCGATAGGAAGAAGGCAAAAAACTGACACTTTTTTCCCCGGCAATCGTCACCAGGTCGTTATAAAAATAAGCAGCCTCCTCCCGGTCGCTCAGCACAACCACCCGGATTCCCGGACGTTTGATCCGCATCGCCCCGATCAAGAAAGCTGTCACAGAGCCGGCATTGTTCACCAGCTTATATTTTCGTTCCCCCGGCTTTTCCAACCTCCCCGCCAGCTTCTCCACCACCGAAGAACCAAGATATTCCTGTAATAAATCCTTTGTATCCAACTTGCTCTAATTTTCTACAAAATTATAAAGAATGATTCAGAATACAAGTCGAAAAATGAAAAGATACACACCCGCTCCCCACACGTCATATTGTTCTCCACAGCTTTCACAGCCACCCCCTCCTATCCCGAAAAACGCCGGATTGCTTATCCGGCGTTCTCTTAATATCACTCTGAAAATAAAAAAAATTATCCTTCCTCCACATTCCGTTCCCAACAAGGATTCGCCGACAAAAACCAACCCCGCCCATCGGAACAGATTCCCCTGTTTAAAATTATTTCAATACAAAATTTTCCGCAATCCCGGTAAATTCCTTCACTTGCCGGTCAATCCACTTTTGGTCTTTTCCCAATTCCGTTGCCATAACTGCCGCAACCTGAGGGGCCACTTCTATCGCCACCCGGGCATCGAGGAACAACAGCCTGACCCGGCGTGCCAACACATCCTCGACCGTCCGCGCCATTTCCTGACGGACAGCCCAAACTACCTCGGCCACGGTATAGTCGTATTTCGGACTTAACTTATGTGCCATTTCCGGATTTTCCTTCATTAAATCCTCTATCGATTCCCGGTCGGAACCATACACGTATAAATGGTTCGTCAGGTCGGGATTCGGGCGGTAGCCGTGAATTTTATATTTCTCCGTCACACATTCCCGGTGAGGTACAAGCCCTAATTCCATAGACTTATCCACGGTATCTTCCGCCATTTTCCGGTAAGTCGTCCATTTCCCCCCGGTAATCGTAATCAATTTATGCGGAGAAACAATAATCTTGTGGCTACGGGATATTTCTTTCGTGCTCTGTCCCTCTTTTTTCGGAGCGGCCAAAGGACGCAGCCCGGCAAACACCGACATCACGTCCTCGCGGGCGGGCTGCTTGCTCAGATAGCGTCCCGCTGTCCGCAGAATAAATTCTATTTCTTTCTCCAAAGCCACAGGCTCCAGCACAGGATGCTCCATCAGCGTATCCGTGGTGCCGACAACCACCTTATCATGCCAGGGCACAGCAAACAACACCCGCCCGTCATCGGTTTTGGGAATCATAATAGCATAATCACTCTGTAAAAACGAACGGTCCAGCACCAGATGCACCCCCTGGCTGGGACGCACCAGATGTTCCCCGGTCGGAACGTCCATTTGCATAATGTGATCCACAAAAACCCCGGTAGCGTTAATCACAACCTTCGCTTTCACCGGATAATTTTTCCCTGATTCCAAATCCTGCACCGTCACCCCGGAAACCCGGTTATTCTCTTTCTGCAATCCGGTCACCCGGCAATAGTTAATGACATAACCGCCGTTATCGGCACACGATTGTGCCAGATTCACCGCCAGACGCGAATCGTCGAACTGCCCGTCATGATAAACCACGCCGCCTTTCAGCTTCGTTGTTTTTACGGTAGGTAAATGGGCGGAAGTCTTCTCCTTTCCGATACACAGGGAACGCCCCAGTCCCAAACGACCTGCCAAAATATCATATACGGTCAGCCCCACGGTATATAAAATCATATCCCACCAGGTATAGTTCGGAATAACGAACGACTGGTTTTTCACCAGATGGGGGGCATTCTTGCGAAGCAATCCCCGTTCATGCAAGGCCTCCAGCACCAACCCCACATCGCCCTGAGCCAAATATCTCACCCCGCCGTGCACCAGTTTCGTACTCCGGCTGGAAGTTCCTTTGGTAAAATCCTCCTGCTCGAACAACACCACACTAAAGCCGCGTAACAAGGCATCCAGAGCAACTCCCAACCCGGTCGCTCCACCGCCGATCACAGCATAATCCCAAATTTTAGACTCATCTGCAATCCCCTTAATAAATTCTTGACGATTCATATCTTTTCTGAATATATTTAGTTGACTTTTTTATCTTTCGAAGACATTTTTTTAATAAAACGAAACAGCCCGAAACAAGTTGCAACTTTTTGTTTTATTTTACTACCTTTGTAGAAATGTAACTGATACACAACGACCCTATAAAAAGAGGTATGAAGATTGTATTTATCGAGCCGCTGGGCATGAGCGAAAATCAGGTCATGCAACAATGCCAGTCCCTGAAAAACGCAGGCCATCAGATCGTGTTCCACGACAACCGCAACGAAGACGAACAAACACTGATAGAAAGGGCGAAAGATGCGGAAATTATCGTTATCAGCAACATTCCCCTCCATAAAAATTTCTTCGAACATTGCCCCAACCTCCGTATGGTTTCGGTGGCTTTCACCGGAGTGGACCATATCGACCTGGCAGCCTGCAAGGAAAGGAGAATCACCGTCTGCAACGCAGCCGGATATTCCACACAGGCAGTGGCGGAACTGGCCATCGGTATGATGATCGCCGTTTACCGGAAGATCGCCGGAGGAGATACGATCACGCGGATCGGTGGCGACAGGCAGAATTTTCTGGGCTCGGAACTGCACGGTAAAACCGTCGGGATTGTCGGCACAGGCGCCATCGGACAGAGGGTGGCCTTGCTGGCACACGCATTCGGCTGCCAGGTGATCGGCTATAACCGGAGCGGAAAACCCGCCGAATATGTGGAACTCACCGATAAAGAAACGTTACTGAAAAGCGCAGACATTATTTCCCTCCATATCCCGCTGACGGCAGATACGAGGAACTTCATTCAGGACGAGGAATTCGGGCTGATGCAGCCCCATGCCGTGCTGGTCAACACAGCGCGCGGACCTATCGTAAGCCAGGATGCCCTTTATAAGGCCCTGAAAAAAGGCAAAATCGCAGGCGCAGCCTTAGATGTCTACGATCAGGAACCGCCTCTTCCCACGAATCTGGAATTGTTCAACGCTCCTAACCTGCTTATGTTGCCCCACATGGGATATGCAACCAAAGAAGCCTTCGGCATCCGGCTGGGCGTGGTGGTGAAAAATGTAGAAATGTGGCTTGCCGGAACACCTCAAAACCTGATCCGGCTTTAACTGCCTTTAACTTGAATAATTTTATATACGATGAATAAATTATCCCTACTATTCCTTCTTTTGCTTCCTTGCCTGGCCTATGGAAAAGAATACCAGGTGAAAATACATGTCACAGGCCTTCCGGCAAACAGTAAACCAGCCCTGTTGAGCATCTATAACGGGGATACCTATCTCATCGACAGCCTGCCGCAGGTGAAAGACAGCACGATCATCTACCGCATACCGGAAAACACTCCCACAGGAATGTTGCGGGCCGTTCTCGGCCTGTCCACCTATGCCCGGTATTCCAACGGACAACCCACGATGTTCAATTTCCTGTTCAACGGCGAAGACATCGAACTGGCGGTGGATTTCGAAAAGCCCGACCAAACGGTACAGGTGATCCAATCGAAAGAAAACCGGATTTATTTCGATTTCCTCCGGTCGGATTTTGCCTTCCTCCGCAAATTAGGGATGCTGGAACAAGTGATCCTGAACTACCCGGATAAAGACGATTTCTATAAAATGGCTTTGGATTACTACAAAAAATACCAGATACAACGGGAAAAATTCATCGATAAAACATACAACCAGAACAAAAAACTGCTGGCGGGAAAAATCATTGCCACTAAAAAACTGCCTTTCACCGAAGGGAATATGGCTCCGGCCACCCGCGATTCGATCTTCAGGTCTGAATTTTTAAGCAGGATTGAATTCAACGACACCACGCTTTTATACACGGACGTATACACAGACAAAGTGGTGCAATTCATCGAAATGTTCGTCAACCGGAAAGCTTCGCCCCGTGAGAACGAGGACAACATCATCAAGGCTATCGACATGATAGTGCCGCATCTGGATGTAAACCCCGATATTCAGCAACACCTGCTGCAATTCCTGATTACGGGCTTCGAGGTCAGCAAGCTTGAAAACGTGCTGGCCCATATTTCCTCGAACTACCTGCAACAATGCGGAGGCTCGAAAGCGGTCATCGAACGCCGTCTGGCAGGCTATCAGAAAATGGCGGTCGGCAAAACCGTTCCGGACTTTACGGTGATGGACATCAGGAACAATCCGGTAAATCTCTATAACCTGCTTTCGCCCTATCGCCTGATTGTTTTCTGGCACACGGATTGCAGCCATTGCCAGGTGTTGATGGACGAGCTTCCCGAACTGGCAAAGCAGGATTATTTCAAAAAGCACCAAGTGGAGATCATCGGAGTTTCTATCGACGAAAGCCGGGAAGCCTGGGAGAAATTTTCGGCTGACCATCCGTTAGAATGGATCAACACCCATATCGACGGTGGCTTCGACAATCCCATTTCAGCCGACTACAACCTCTTTGCAACCCCTTCGATGTTCCTGATTGATGCCAACAACACAATCATCGCCAAACCGACCACGATCGGGGAATTAAAGAAAAACATATCCGAATTATAATTAACTCTATAAGAACAAATCATGAAAAGAACATTACTCTCATTCATTGCCGCAGCCTTATTGGCACTGGCAATGGTGTCCTGCCAACCCCAACCGACGAATAACTATCAGAAAGTTATCCCGGCAGAAATTTCAGGAGTCGTGGCCATCCGCCTTCAACAAATGGCGAACAAAGCGGAACTGAATGAATCGACCAAAGCACAGGTGTTGCAAATCCTGAAAGACGGCATGAAGTCGCAAAACACGGAAAAGCTGGAGAAAATATTCAAAAATCCGGAAGAATCGGGAATTTCTTTGGAAGCTCCCATTATCGCTTTTTTCGGAATCTCTAAAAATCAGGGGCTCGTTGCAAAAACCCTGAGCACATCGAAACTCGACGATCTTTTCACCACCCTGAAAAACGAAGGGGCAAACGTAATCTCCACCCCGAAGGACGGTTACACGGAAGTGGTTATTGAAAATCTGGTGTGTGCCTACAACAGCGAATCCCTGCTGATGCTGTTCGACTCCGGCAACCGAGGCTTGGTTCAGGAACAGACAGCCGCCTACATGGCACAAACCGAAAGCCAGAGCGCCCTTTCGAACGGATTCTACAAAAAAGCGATCGAAAAAAGCTCTGACATAAGCGCATGTGTATCTATGTCGAGCTATCAGGAACTGCTCCGTTCCACCACCTATATGAAAAGCCTGCCTAACTTCAATTTCATACAGGACAGCACGATTTGGGAAAATATGTATATGCAGGGAGAACTGAATTTTGAGAAAGGTAACATTCATTCGGAAATGGCTTATGAATCCAATGACAAGGCTGCCCTTGAAAAACTCAAACAACTTTCTTTCATGGGACAGAAACAGAGCAATACTTTCCTGAACCGTTTCCCGGCATCCACCCTCTATTATGTGGGCTCAAGCCTGAACGGGGAAAAACTGTATAACCTGATCGCCCCGCAATTGGAAACGCTGCCGGAAACCATCGATCGGGATAAACTGAAACAACTGATTACTTCGATCGACGGGGATTTCTCTTTCGGTCTGACCAAATTAGGCATGATGAATATTCCTTCCGTCCTGTTCTATGTGGAAGTGAAAGACAACTATCCCATGACTTACATTCAGGAACAATTGAAAAGTCAGGTGAATTTCATCCCGGACGGAGAAAATGCCGTGAAAGGCGTAATTCCCATGCTCAATATGACCATATATATGGGGATTCAGAAAGGGCAATTCTATTTCACCAACGATACGGAGCTTTATTCCCGGATCGACAAAACTGCCGATAATCCGTTAGGAAACACACCACAGGGAGGAGATATGAAAAATTCGTATTCCTGCGCTTTCGTCAATTTCAACGCGATCAATCAAATTCCAATCGTACAGATGCTGATTTCAAAAGCAGGCCCACAAGCCACGATACTGAAAAATGCTTTGAGTGCCGCAGATTATATGGAAGCTTTTTCTCCCAGCGAAACAAAAGCGATCTGGAACTTCTTCCTGACCGATAAAACACAAAACTCTTTAAAAGTAATCACCGGCGGAGCAGAACAGTTACTGCCGCTTATATCCTCTAAATAAAAACGTCGATGAACAGTATCACCCTGCATGCCGTCCTGCCGGACATCTTCCAGAGCAAGGAAAACTTTTCCTCTGAAATATGGTTACAAGAAACCACGTTTCAAAAGGGGGAATACTATTTGCTCGAAGCGGCTTCGGGCACAGGTAAATCCTCCCTTTGCAGTTTCCTGTACGGTTACCGCCGGGATTATATCGGTGATATTTGTTTCGACAGTCAAAATATCCGTAATTTCTCCGGGGAGGACTGGAACCTCCTCCGGAGAAATTCTTTAAGCCTGCTTTTTCAGGAACTCCGGTTATTCCCGGAACTGACCGCCCGGGAAAATGTTCTGCTGAAAAATAACCTGACCGGATTTAAAAGCCCGGAATGGATTGAAGCGGCCTTTTGCCGCCTGGGCATAGCCGACAAACAGCCGGAACCTGCCGGAAAACTTTCTTTCGGGCAACAACAGCGTGTAGCCGTCATCCGCGCCCTCTGCCAGCCGTTCGACTTCATTCTGCTCGACGAGCCTGTCAGCCATCTGGACAGCGATAACAGCGAAACAATGGTGCAATTGCTTTTGGAAGAAGCCCGTCAGCAAGGCGCGGGCATAGTGGTTACCTCTATCGGTAAGCATCCCCACATCCCGTTCCATAAAACCCTACGATTATAAAAAAACTGCCGCATGAAACTGATTTGGAAACTCCTCCGCCAGCACATTAGCCGTTCGCAACTAACCGGCTTTTTCTTATCCAATCTGCTCGGGACCAGCATCATTCTGCTTAGTTTTCAATTCTATTGCGACCTGCGTCCCGTCTTGTCCGGCGAAGGAGACAGTTTCCTGAAAAAAGACTTCCTGACCATCACCAAAAAGGTCAGCACATTAAGCAGCCTGAGCGGTAGAAGCAACACCTTCACGCCACAGGAAATCGAAGAGCTGCAACAACAAAAGTTCATCAAAAACATAAGCGGATTCACTTCGTCCGGATTCGATGTCATGGCGGGCATTTCCATGGAAAACTTAGGAGTAAACCTCGCCACAGCCATGTTTTTCGAATCGGTTCCGGATGAATACATCGATGCCGATCTTTCAGAATGGAGTTTCGACGAAAACAACCGCATCATCCCGATCATCCTTCCCCGAAATTACCTGCGGCTCTACAATTTCGGCTTCGCCCAATCGCGTAACATGCCGAAAATCTCCGAAGGCATGACCAAAGCCATTAAGTTGAATATCCAATTGAGAGGAAACGGGAAAATAGAGCATTTTTCAGGAAAGATCGCCGGATTTTCCGACCGCCTGAACACCATTTTAGTTCCCGAACAGTTTATGAAATGGGCTAACGGGCAACTGGCCCCGTCCGCTTCTCAAAACCCTTCCCGCCTGATCGCAGAGATCGCTAATCCCGCCGATCAGGAAATGGCTCAATTCTTCCTGCAAAAAGGATATGAAACAGAAGACGGAAAGCTCAATGCCGGGAAAACCGCCTGGTTCTTGAATTTAGCCGTCAGCCTTGTGGCTGGAATCGGACTACTGATTTGCCTGCTGTCGCTTTATATCCTGATGTTGAGTATCTTTTTACTGCTGCAAAAAAACAATGATAAACTGCGCAACCTGCTTTTGTTGGGTTACAGGGTTTCACAGGTGGCACGTCCCTACCAGCAACTCACGGTGATCCTGAATGCCTGCGTGCTGCTGTTCGCCATAGTCTTGGTGTGGTTGCTCCGGGGACTTTATACGGGCATCATGAGTGAACTCTGGACGGGCTTTAAACCGGGCAGCCTGTGGCTAACCGCCGGGATAGGCTTCGCCCTGTTTATCCTGATCTCCGCATTAAACCTGGGAGTAATCCGGCAAAAAATCCGGCAGATCGGCAAAAATTAATCGCCCTCTTTCCCGCACATTATTTTTCTTTAGCTCACCCGCCGGGAAAAACATTCTTTTCCCCGGCCATTTTATTCCTATGGCCTGCCTTTCCCCGGAAATATTCCGGCATCTTATTCCCAAAAGGATTCTCCTCCCGTCCGCTATTCAAAAAGCCGTTTCCAACCTGTCGGTAAGGTTAAAAACGGCTCTTTTCCGGAGAAAATTTATTCTCCTGCGGCATAACCTTCATCCGGAGAAAAACTCCTTCCAGAAAGCAATTCCGGTACTCTTTATTCCGAATAAAAACGAATTTGTTTTTCGATAGCCCGGCGGCATACAGGGCAAAAATCATCCACATTAAAAGCATTCATCATGCAATTGAAACGCGGGCGGTAAACCCCCTTCGACACATATCCTCCCCCTTCATAAACACCGATCTTATCCGGATTCTTTTTATCCACGGGCGTAGGGATAGGCGTTCCTTTCTTAATCAGGTCTTTCCATTTCCGGTCGAAATCCACCAAGGTGGTCAAATTCGCTTCCCAGGGCTCTACATCCGTAGGATATAGGTCGCTATATGCCGCCCCTCCCACATATTCATCGCCCAAACCCAAGAACAGGTGTCCGAATTCATGGGTATAAATCTTCGCATACAATTCGCTGCCCGCCACGCTCAATCCGTAATGATTATAGATAGCGCCGCCGCCGTATTTTTTCGTATTGGCAATAATATAAATAAAATCGTAAGGCGCATTGGCAGCCAGGTCACGAACACTCTTATTGTCGAACGTCATGATATAACGCTCAGTGTCGAAAGTATAAAACGAAGAATTAAGTACCGTGTTTTTCCAATCCTGATCGGCGGGAACATCCGCTCCCGATTGTTCGGAAGGAGCCAGCACCGCCCGGATATTGAATTTCCGTTTATTCTCTTTATAGGGGGAAAAAGTAAACAAGCCTTCGGCAAACTTCCGGCAATCCTCTTTGAATTTCTCCATTTCGCCAGCAGTATATCCTTCGGGCAACAGCACAATATCCACCGCTTTCGCCGGATCGGCAGCCACCTGCACATCCATCACGGGAGCGCTCAGCCTCCTGTCGCGCTTGATAAAATAGCTTTTTACATCCACCGTATATTCGAACATCTTGTGAAACACCCCTTTCTTATCCCGGCTCATCAATTCTATCCGCACATTTTCCTTCGGGAAAGGCATCACCACCGTTTCGTCACAGCAACGCCGGGTAGTGCGGGATTCGGGCACGGTGCGCCACTCCCCGAACAGGGTGTTATATCCCCGGGAATAAATCAACTCCCCCGATTTTACATCGTAGACATTCAGGTAATAATTCCCGTAAAAATTATCGTCTACCAGATTCACTTTCGAACCTCCCCAATAGGGCTCTTCCAATAGTTCGTTAAAATAATATTCTTCATGGGCACTGTCACCGCAATGAAAATAATCCATCCGGAGGGTCTTGTCGTGGAAATACTTATCGAATTGTGCAAATCCGCTGCCCGCCCAGACAAGCAGCACCGTAAATAGAAAAATTTTTCTCATAATGTATTTGGTTTCAATATAACTATTCAATTCCCGGATACCTGTTCCTATTCTTTAAAATAAATCCGTTTCACCCGTTGCGACACGGAGGTCAGCACCTCATAAGGAATAGTTCCCAGCTTCTCGGCCACTTCGGTCACCGGAATATGCTTGCCGAATATTTCCACCTCGTCTCCCACCTGGGCATCCGTATCGGTGACATCGAGCATGCAGGCATCCATACAAATATTGCCGACAACCGGGACCCGTTTCCCCCTCACCAGCATTTCACCCACACCCCGGCTCAAATGCCGGTTCAGCCCATCGGCATACCCCACCGGAATCACCGCAATGCGCGAATCCCGTTGCAGAACGCCTTTACGCCCATAGCCCACGGTCTGGTCGCCTTTCACCCGGCGGATCGCCACAATGTAGGTCTTAAAAGAACTGACAGGCTGCAAAGGCGCACCCACCGCACTAATCCCGTGCAACCCGATCCCCAGGCGCACCATGTCGAAACTATATTCGCTGAAACGCTCGATTCCCGCCGAATTCAAAATATGCCGGATGATCTTATAATCAAAACGGGATTGGACTTTTTCGGTCATCCGGATAAAACAATCGATCTGTCGGCGGGTGTAATCGTCATGCACCGCCTCGTCGCTTCCCGCCAAATGGGAAAACATCGACCGGATCACCACATTCCGCTTCACCCTGAAAAAATCCAGCAAAGCGGGGAGTTCCTCCGGATCGAGCCCAGAACGGTTCATTCCCGTGTTCAGTTTTAAATGCACCGGATAACGCTCTATCCCGTGCCGTTCCAAAGCCTGATCGAAAGCATCCAGCAACTCGAGGGAATAAATCTCTGGCTCCAGGTTAAACTCGATCATATTATCGAAAGCCTCCGGCTCCGGATTCATCACTGCGATAGGCACCGAAATACCCGCAGCCCGCAATTCCACCCCCTCGTCGGCAAACGCCACCATCAGGTAGTTCACCCCCTGATACTGCAACAGGCTGGCCACTTCACCCGCCCCACTGCCATAGGAAAAAGCTTTCACCATTACGGCAATCATCGTTTCCGGCGGAGTCAGCGAACGGAAATAATTCAAATTATGTACCATCGCATCCAAATCCACTTCCAAAACCGTGGAATGGGACTGCTTTTGTAAAAATCCGGCAATATATTCAAAACGGAACTTCCGCGCCCCTTTAATCAAAATCACCTGATTGCGGAAATGATCCCGGTTTTCCTGCCGCAGGAAACTATCCGTATCTTTATAAAAACGACATTGGGGCAACAAGAAATAAGCCTTGCAACTGCTGATCTGTTCCCCCACCCCGATCAGGGTGTTTACATTCGCTTTACGCAACAGGGCGGCTACTTCCCGGTACAAAGCCCGCTCTTCCGTTCCCGTATCGACAAAATCCGACAAGATCACCACCTTTTCCCGTCCGGCATCCTGCATCGCCAGCGTATTCAGGGCCAACTGGAAAGAAGCCGCATCGGAATTATAGTAATCGTTAATCAATACACAACGGTTAATCCCTTCCTTGATCTCCATACGCATCGCCACAGGCTGCAAAGCCCGCATCCGTTCGGCAATCAGTTCCGGATCGATATTTTTATATAACAACACGCAAAGCGCGTTCATGCTATTTTCAAACGAAGCTTCGTCTGCAAAAGGAATCAGCAGGTCGAAATCCTGCTGCCCGTAACGCACATTCACCTCACGCCCTTCCAGCCCGATACCTTTCACCCGGATTTTCACAGGCAACTCCCCGCTTTCCCCCCAGATCAGCACCACGGCATCCGGCCCCACCACCGAAGCAATATATTGCATGGATTCCCCCGCACGGCCAATCACACATTGGCAATCCCGGAATAAAACCGATTTCTCCTCCAGCTTCTGCTGCAACGAGCTGAAATTCTCGCCATGCGCATCCCCCAAATGTGTGAAAATCCCGATTTCCGGCCGGATCATCCGTTGCAACCGCTCCATCTCGCCCGGCTTTGAAATTCCGGCCTCGATAATCGCCGTCTGGATATTCTCTTCTATTCCCAACAAAGACAAAGGCACTCCCACCTGGGAATTGTAGCTACGGGGACTGCGATACACCTTCTCTTCATCGGCCAAAAGCTGATATAACCACTCTTTCACTACCGTCTTCCCATTGCTTCCGGTGATACCCACCACTTCGGCCCGCACATGTTCCCGGTGATATTGGGCCAAATGCTGCAACGCTTCCAGCGTATCGCCCACCTCCAGAAAACAGGCATTTCCCAGCCGGGAAAACTCCGGTCTCCGTTCGCTGACCACAAAACAACGTACCCCTCTATCGTACAATTGCCCCACATAATCATGCCCGTCGTGATTCGCTCCCTGCAACGCAAAAAACAAAGTCGTTTCAGGCCGACTCACCGAGCGGCTATCAATGCTCACCTCTTTCATTTCAAAGTCACATTCAATTGCGGCTTTGCAATTCAAAATCTCTGAAATTTTTCTTATAGTATACATCTTGTCATGCGGTCGAACCGCGTTTAATGCCACCCCTTACAGTGGCGTTACTCGTTTAGATTATCCATTCTATTTTTACACCAGCACCATCATTCCCCACCCCATCCTTACAGCACAGGGGCAAACAGCCGGGCCACCGATTCATAGGCTTTTTCCCGCTTGGAGCGAAACTTCCAACGTTGGATTATAACTTCGGAACTACTTTGCAAATCTTTCAAAAAATCGCCTGCCAACTTCTTGGTGGTTTCCCGGTCATAAAGAATCAGGCTCACTTCAAAATTTTGCTCGAAACTGCGTATATCCATATTGGCTGTGCCCACACTCGACACAATCCCGTCCACAATAATCACTTTACTATGATTGATTCCCTTCTGATACCAATACACCTTTACCCCGGCTTCCAGCAATTCTTCGACAAACGAACGCGAACACCAATAAGTGAGCAGGGAATCGGACTTATGCGGTAGCATAATCCTGACATCCACACCGCTCATCGCCGCCGTTTTCAGAGAATTTAGCGTGGTTTCCCCCGGCATAAAATAAGGCGTAGAAATAAAAACATAGCGTTTCGCCATATTGATCAGCGTGAAATAAGCCTGCTGGATAGAAGCCCAATCGCTATCGGGGCCGGAAGTCACCGCCTGCACCAACATATCGCCATCTGCTTGTATATAGGGCAAATACTCGTTCTTATCGAGCAACAATTCCTGACGCACGAAATACCAGTCGATCAGGAAAATCACCTGCAAAGAAGTCACCGCTTCGCCCTGCACCTTCAAATGGGTATCCCTCCACACCCCAATCTTCGGCACTCCGTCCACATAGCGGTCGGCAAAGTTCAATCCTCCCACAAACCCCACTTCACCGTCGATCACCGCAATTTTCCGGTGATTCCGGTAATTCGCCTTATTGGCGAACTGGTGGAAACGCACAGGCAAAAAAGGATAAATCTGGATGCCCGCATTTCTCAGCTCCCGCAGGAAATCGCGGGTCAGTCCCCACGACCCGACATCGTCGTAAATCACCCTCACTTCCACTCCGGCTTTCGCCTTCTCGATCAGCAATTCCTTTAGCCGGGAAGTGAGCCTTCCCATTTCGATAATATAATATTCCAGGTGGATAAACCGCTTTGCGTTTTGCAACGCCTCAAAAATCGCAGGGAAAGTTTCTTCCCCGTTATTCAGGACTTCCACCTTATTGAAACGGGTCAGCAAAGCCTTGCTATTGTTCAGCAACAACGTCATCAACTTCCTCACCTCCACCGTTTCGCGCTTATGTAAAAATTCCGACTTCTTAATCAGTTGCTTCTGGTCTTCGCTCATGTATTGCAACCATTTCATATCCCCCAGCCCCTTCATCGAAAACATCTTGATCTTCCGGTAATTGATTCCGAAATAAAGATAAAACAGGAAACCGATAAAAGGCACGGCAACAAGCACGATAATCCACGCCAGAGTCCTCACGGGATTCCGGTTTTCCAATATCACATTGATGATTACGCTAATAACCGTCAGGATATACAATGCAATTAAAACGTATATAGCTAACTGTAACCAGGACACAAATTAATTTCAATTTTCAAATTTCTATCTTCAATTAATCCCTACCTTTGTAGGTATGAATACAATCCGTCAATTATCACAATACGCACTACAAGAGTTAAAAGATACATACAACCCGCAAGAAATACAAAGTATCTGCCGGATTATCTTCCTCGATGTGTTGCAATATACAAAGATAGACATCCATATCAGAAAAAACGACATTTTGGATGAAAGCTTTGTAGATAAATTTTTTGAAATCGTAAGACTTCTTAAAAACGGCCATCCCCTGCAATACATCATCGGGGAAACCGAATTTTCAGGATTGAAGTTCAGCCTGAACACCTCCACCCTCATCCCACGCCCCGAAACGGAAGAACTGGTGCTTCTCGCCGCGGAACGGCTGGGCGCAGGAAAAAAAGTGCTGGACATTGGCACGGGAAGCGGCTGCATCGCCATTTCCCTCGCAGCAGCCTGTGCGGATGCCGAAGTCACAGGGGTGGACATCTCGCCCGAAGCCGTGGGGATTGCCCGCATAAACGCCCTCCGCAACGGAGTAAACACCGAATTTTTAGTCCGTGATATTCTGCACTTCGAAACGGAAACATGGCCGTCCTATCACCTGATTGTGAGTAACCCGCCTTACGTGAGGGAATGTGAAAAACAGGAAATGCAGCGGCAGGTGCTCGAACATGAACCCCACCGCGCCTTATTCGTTCCCGATTCCGATCCCCTGCTGTTCTATCGGCGGATAGCGGAATTCGGATGCCGTTACCTGCTCCCCGGCGGGTATCTTTATCTTGAAATCAACGAAGCCCTGGGAAACGAAACCGCCGCCCTGCTGGAAAAATACAACTATCGGCAGGTGCAGGTACTCAAAGACCTGTTCGGCAAAGACCGTTTTATCTCGGCACAAGCCCCAACCTCAAAAACCGAAGACCGATGACACCCGAAAAAGCTTTAAATATCGCAGCAGGTATTTGCAGCCAAAAAGAATACTGCACACAGGAAATCAGGGAAAAACTGAAAAAATGGGAACTCCCCGAAAATGAAATCGCCCGGATACTGTGCAGCCTGCAACAGCACCGATTCATCGACGACCGCCGTTTCGCCACTTTCTATGCCCGGGACAAATTCCGGTTCAACAAATGGGGACGGCAAAAAATAGCCCAAATGCTACGGCAAAAACAAATAAATCCGGAGATTATCCGGGAAGCCTTAGCCCAGCTTCCCTCTGAAGATTACGACACCACCTGCCTCTCCCTATTACGGGGAAAACTAAAAACGTTAAAAGACGACACTCCAATACGCATCAAGGCAAAATTAATCCGCTTCGCTGCCGGAAAGGGGTTCGACCTCGACACCATCAACCGTTGCCTTTCCCGTCTTTCCCTGAATGTATCCGATGAGCAATGGGATGAGTGAAAACGAAACGGCTTCCGCCCTCGTATTTGGAATCTACCCATATCCTTCCGCCCAACCGCTCTATGGTCAAGCGGCAAATAGCCAGCCCCAGTCCCGTACCCTGGGCATATTCATCCAATTTTTCAAAACGCTCGAACACCTTTTCCTGTTTTTCCTTCGGAATGCCACAACCGGTATCCGACACGGCAAACTGCACCATGCGATGCGCCTCGTCCACCTCGAATTCCAGGGTGATTTTCCCCGACTCGGTAAACTTGTTGGCATTCGAAAGCAAATTGATCAAAATCTGCTGCAACCGCTGAATATCCGTTTCCAATAAATAAGAATCATACCGGGAATAAAAATCATATTCCACCCCTTCTTTTTTGGAATAAGAAGTGGTGGCCAGCACATTCCGGCAAAGGGCCACCAGATCGCAACTCTCGAAATTGAATTTCAAGCGTCCGGTTTCCAAACGGGAAATATCCAGAATATCACCGATCAACCGCAACAACAGATCGGAATTCGTTTGAATCACTCCCACAAACTCTTTCTGCTCTTCCAAAGAACACTCCCCGGTGACCAGTACATTCGAAAAACCGACAATCGCATTCAGCGGCGTACGGATCTCATGGCTCATATTAGCCAGGAAAGCCGATTTCAGACGGTCGGATTCCTCGGCACGCTCTTTAGCCACAATCAACTCCGATTCGGACAGCAGCAAACTGTCTTTCAGGCGTTTCGTACGCAAATAATAGTAAAACGTGGTAAGCAACCCCACCACCAGCAACACAAAAACCCCGCCGATCCCCAATATCTGGTAATAATACCTCTCAAAAAAAGTCAAATCCCGGTTCATCATCTGCGCCCCGGCAGGAATAAGCTTCGGGTCGATACGAAACTCTTCCAGCTTCTTCGAATCGAACACATACTCGTTCGGAATAATCTCCAGCTTTGCCTTATCCTTCGCTTCCCCGGCAATGATCGCCACAGCCCGTTTCGCCAGGTCGTCGCCAATCGTCCGGTAGGTAGGCACATAACCTCCCACCACCCAATATCCCAACCCCACGGAAGCCAGCGTAAAAGCCGGAAGATTCGGCTTGGCACTCATCATCATATAAGTGGCGTTCCGCATAAAATAAGCATCGTTCTTATCCACCCGCCAGGTTCCCACCAGCAAAACGGTCTGTTCCGGCAGGCGGGTAATTTCGTCCACAATCGTATAAATCGTATGCTGACGTCCGTCCAGCAGGATCAAATCCAATTCCGGAAATTTACGCATTTCCTCCTTCACATAAGCCCGCATCGACACCCCGCCATAGCTATTGTCTGAAACAAAAGCGATATGTTTCGTTTCAGGGAACATTTCCCGGATCAGCTCTATGTTTCTCTCTACATCATACTCGTATACATAGCCGGAAAGAGAAGCCCGGTATTTATAATCGGCCTCCACATCGATACTCACAGGCTCCCACTCTTCCAAATTCACCGTATCGGAAGGCAGGAAAACGGCATTCCGGCTCACCATGCCACACAGCACCGGAGTCGTTTTATTTTCGATACCGTCCTGCGAAAGATAAGCCGACCACGCCTCCTGCCCCAGCAAAATAATCAATGCCGGAGTACGTTCATCTGTGTATTTCTGCAAAATCCCATGCATCAAACCTTTCCAGGCAGGAGCCTCGGAAAAGCTCCGGCAGTTCATATTTTCGATCGCCACCGGGCAAGTTCCACCCAAAACCTTATACTTCTCCAAAAACTGAGAAATATTCAGGGAGGTACGGTAGGTTTCCGGATTATAAGAGCTGATGATCAATATGGGGTTATTCTGACTCTGCACATTGGAATAACCCTGCCGTAACGAAAGGAGTAAAACAATGACAAAGAAAAATATACACTTCCTATATCTGTATTTATTCATGCAAAAGATATTACGGCCATATTCTCAAATTCAACATACAAATATATTTAAAATTTAGTTTCTATTTTTATTTTTTTTTAGTTTTGAACAAAAAAGTAATGACACCCCAACTTAGTATTTTTATTATAGGAACTTCGGACTTTTTCACCGCAGAAGATTTCCCGGTGACCCGGCTATCCGCTTTTCCTTCCACCGAACAATTAAAAACAATCGCTGAAAACATCCGTACCCCCTATCTGCTCATTCATACAGGCACATCCTCCGTCACTTTGGGACAATATGCCCTGGAACGCATGTGCCGGATAGCGGATATGTGCGGAGCCGGCCTGCTATATAGCGATTATTATAAAACAGAAAACGGCATATCCCGCCCTCATCCCACGATAGATTACCAAACAGGCAGCCTGCGGGACGATTTCGACTTCGGGCCGTTGCTGCTGTTCCGCAGCAGCAGTTTCAAAGAGGCCGCCGGACGCATGGAGCATAACTATCGGTATGCCTCTTTATACGACCTGCGGCTGAAAATATCGGAAACAAGCCCCATTGTCCGCCTGTCTGAATTTTTATACACGGTCACAGAAACCGATTTCAGGAAATCGGGTGAAAAACAGTTCGATTACGTAGACCCTAAAAACAGGAACGTACAACTGGAAATGGAACAGGCTTGCACCGGACACCTGAAAGCCATCGGGGCCTGGTTGCCCCCCGTTTCCCGGCAAACCGACCTCTCGGCAGGATTCCCGGTGGAAGCTTCGGTGATTATCCCGGTAAAAAACAGGGTGAAAACCATAGACGATGCCATCCGGTCGGTTTTGGGACAAGAAACCGGATTCCGGTATAATATCATCGTGGCAGACAATCATTCCGACGACGGGACGACGGAACTGTTGCAGCAATTGTCTGCACAGCATCCGGAACTGATCCACTATATCCCGCCGCGCCACGACCTCGGAATCGGCGGATGCTGGAACGAAGCGGTTATGCATCCGTCCTGCGGGAAATTTGCCGTCCAGCTCGACAGCGACGACCTGTATATCGACTCCCGCGTTTTAGAAACGATTGTCCGGAACTTCTACGCCCAAAACTGCGCCATGCTGGTAGGGAGTTACCGGATGGTTAATTTCAAGCTCGAAGAAATACCGCCGGGAATCATCGACCACCGGGAATGGACACCGGAAAACGGACACAACAACGCCCTGCGTATCAACGGACTGGGAGCCCCCCGCGCATTTTATACCCCGGTGATCCGGGAACTCAAATTTCCGAATGTGAGCTATGGGGAAGACTATGCCGTGGGACTGGCTATTTCCGGAGAATACCGGATCGGGCGGATATACGAGCCCTTATATTTATGCCGCCGCTGGGACGAAAATTCCGATGCCAGCCTCGACATACAACGGCTGAACACTTACAATTCCTATAAAGACAAATTACGCACGCTGGAAATTGCCAAACGCATATCCGGCAACCGGAAGCAAGATTAACCGCCATGTCAGAACAACTCGAACAACTATTCCGGTCGCAGCTCCAGACCTTTGAACTGGCACAAAAGAATTATGCCCACCTGGAACAGGTGGTTTACCGGACAATCCATTTCCCCGGATATGACATTAGCCTGCAATACAATCCGGCCCGAATCCTTTCGACCAATGCCAAAATAGATGCCGCCACGTTACAGCAACGGCGGTGCTTTCTGTGTTCTGCCAACATGCCCGAAACGCAGAAAGGCATTCCCTATGGCGAACGCTATCACATTTTCATCAATCCCTACCCGATTTTTTCCCGGCATTTCACCGTACCTTCCGGAGAACACGCACCCCAGCAAATAGAAGGACGTTTCCCGGATATGCTAAATCTCGCTTTCGACCTGCCCGGTTACACCCTGTTCTACAACGGACCGCAATGCGGGGCTTCGGCTCCGGATCATTTCCATTTCCAGATAGCTCCCAGAGGGATCATGCCATCGGAAACGGATGTGGAAAACCCGGATTTAACGCGAATCATCCGGCAGGCAGATTACTATTCCATAGCGACAATCGACAATTACCTCCGCAGGATTATCATCCTGAAAGCCTCTGACCACAGGCTATTGACCAAGCTATTCGGGGAACTCAACGGGGTATTGCAACAGTATATTCCTTCCGTCCCGGAACCCATGTATAACCTGCTGGCCTGGTTCGACAACTGCCAGTGGACCGTATGCGTGTTTCCCCGGAAACTGCTGCGTCCCCGCCAGTTTTTTGCGGAAGGCGACGAAAAGGTGTTGTTCAGTCCCGGCTCGGTGGACATGGCAGGCCTGATCATCAGCCCCCGCCAAAAAGATTTTGAAAAATATTCAGACACCCTGCTGGCCGATCTTTTCTCCCAGGTGACTATCAGCGAGGATACCTGGCAAAAGATCGCCGCCCGGCTCAAACAGATCGACTTATGACAACACCGACCATAGAAGTAGGCATTTTATTTTCGCCCGTGATTCGTTTTCAGCTGAACGGCAACTATACGCAGGCAGGCACAAACCGGAAATACAACGGACGCTACACACTTAGCCGGGCCAACGGACGCTACCTGCTGGAAAGCCCGGAAGTTGTGCAGGAAGTGACTTTACCGTTGCTTCTTATCCCCGACGATTACGGGCAATGCGATTTCGACCTGACCGACGTTGTTATCGGGATAAATTTCCACTGGGAACGGACGGAAAGCCAGAAATTCAAGGGCACGTTAAAACTTATCGACGAAACACAGCACCTGACCGCGATCGACATTCTTTCGCTGGAAGATTATCTTTTAAGCGTCATTTCCTCGGAAATGAGTGCATCTTCCCCGGTGGAACTGCTGAAAGCCCATGCCGTCATTTCCCGGAGCTGGCTGCTGGCACAAAAAGCCAAAGCGAACGAAATAAAAGGCGATTATCATTCCTGCCTTTCCACCGAAGACTCCTATCTCCGCTGGTATGACCGGGAAGACCACGCCCATTTCGACGTATGTGCCGACGATCATTGCCAACGCTATCAGGGCATCAGCAAAGCCTATACCCCGGAAGTAAGCCGGGCGATGAACGCCACCTGCGGGGAGGTGTTGACCTACGCCGGGAAAATCTGTGATGCCCGTTTTTCGAAATGCTGCGGAGGGGTTACGGAACGGTTTGAAAACACCTGGGAACCCGTTCCTCATCCCTACCTCGACCGGGTATACGATTTTGCCCCGCCCGGAACGGATTACGACCTGACAGACGAGGAACAAGCCCGGCAATGGATTTTGTCTTCGCCCCCCGCGTTCTGCAATACCGACGATAAAACCGTGCTGCAAGCCGTGTTAAACGACTACGATCAGGAAACCCGCCATTTTTTCCGCTGGCAAACAACTTATACCACCGAAGAGTTATCCGAACTGATATACAAACGTTCGGGCGTGGATTTCGGGACGATACTCGCCCTCGAACCTCTGGAACGCGGGGTGTCGGGACGCATCGTCCGCCTTAGAATCACCGGGAGCAAGAAAACGCTGGAAATCGGGAAAGAACTGGTGATCCGCAAATTCCTATCGGAATCGCACCTGTATAGTTCGGCCTTTATCGTGGAAAAACACGACGGCGGGTTCACCTTCCACGGCGCAGGCTGGGGACACGGTGTAGGGCTTTGCCAGATCGGAGCGGCGGTCATGGCATCGAAGGGATACACCTACCGCCAGATATTAGCCCACTATTTCAAAGACAGTCAAATAGAAAAAATATACTAAATCCCCGGTTATGGCAACAAACACTTCCGCCCGCTCCCCCTGGAGCTGGATTCCGACGCTCTATTTCGCAGAAGGCTTACCCTATGTGGTGGTGATGACCGTTGCCGTCATCCTATTCAAAAAGCTCGGCATTTCCAATACGGACATCGCCCTATACACCAGCTGGCTATACCTTCCCTGGGTTATCAAACCGGTATGGAGTCCGCTGGTGGACATTTTAAAATCGAAACGCTGGTGGATTGTCAGCATGCAAATACTGATCGGAGGTGCGCTGGCGGGAGTCGCCCTGTGCCTCCCCGGGCCTCAGCCATTCCGCTATTGCCTGGCTTTCATGTGGCTGCTGGCTTTCAGCTCCGCCACCCACGACATTGCCGCCGACGGTTTTTATATGCTGGCACTGGACGAAAAAAAACAGGCCTATTTTGTGGGCATACGTAACACGTTCTATCGCCTTGCCGTTATTGCCGGGCAGGGACTGCTGGTGATGTTCGCCGGGATACTCGAAAAACGCTTCTCCCTCCGGCTGGGTGAAGCGCAGGCTATCTCCCAATCCTGGACGCTGACCTTTTACCTGCTGGCTTTTATTTTTTGCCTGTTGTTCGCCTACCATCATTTCGTCTTGCCGCGTCCATCCAAAGACCGGGAAAACACCAAAGCCAACACCCCCAAACAGGTTATCATAGCTTTTGCGGAAACCTTTATCGAATTTTTCAGGAAAAAGCACATCATTTCCGCCTTAACCTTTATCTTTTTTTATCGCTTTGCCGAAGCACAACTGGTGAAAATAGCCAGTCCCTTCCTGCTGGATAAAAAAATAGCGGGAGGACTGGAATTAGAAACCTGGGAAGTGGGAATGATTTACGGCACGATAGGAGTGATCGCCCTGACGACAGGCGGAATCATCGGCGGGATTGTTATGGCGCGGAACGGACTGAAACATTGGATTTGGAGGATGACCGCCGCCATGAACATTCCAAACGCCGTCTACCTGTTCCTGGCTATCGTGCAGCCTTCCGATATGCTGCTCATCTCTTCCTGCGTGGCAGTCGAACAACTGGGCTACGGTTTCGGATTCACTTCCCTGACCTTCTACATGATGCTGTTCAGCGCAGGGAAACACCAAACCGCCCACTACGCCCTATGCACGGGATTTATGGCCCTGGGGATGATGCTACCGGGAATGATTTCCGGCTGGTTACAGGAACACATCGGCTACCAGCTTTTCTTTGTGTGGATCATGCTCTGCACCATCCCCAGCTTCATCGTCACCAAATACATCCGGGTAGAAGAATAATACCCCTCCGGAAATCTTTCTCCGTAAAATAATAAAGCGCGGCTTCCCCATCGGAAAGCCGCGCCTGTCCTATCCCGGAAATCCCGGATTAATCGGCACTCACAACGTCTGTCACATTGTTCAGCAAAAGCTGGTATTTGATATAACTACCACTTTTGGCGCTATACTTCGTGTAAATCGCCGTGATATTCACTTTCGCCCCGTTTTCCGGCAGCTTATCCAAAGCAAAGCGGGCATAACCGCTGGAACGTACCAACAAATTTTCAGTGGGATTGGTCGCGCCGCCCGCACCGAACTTGAATAAAGCCGTTCCATAGTAACGATTATTATTGCTATTAAAAGCATAAGTCGGATAATCCAGCGTAGCGGGACGCGGAGAGGCCGGCTCCGTAGGATACGGCACATTTTCCGGATCGGCTTCGTGGGCGGTCATATCTTCGTCATACTTCTTCCAGTCGCTGATCACAGAGAGGAAAGAATAGTTCGTGTAAACCTGATCCACCTGCTCCAGGAACGACGGATAAGTATCGCTGTCCCAACGTCCGTAATAACTGGTCAGTCCGTTGATACGCACCAGCCTGCCTAAATAATCGTCATTCAGTTCAGACGGGGCATTGATCACCAGAGTGTCCTGAGCCGTCAGTTTCGTGTGTTCTCCCTTGAAAATGATCGTATTGATCAGAGTGCGCACATCGATATATCCGTTGGCATAATCAGGGTCCACCGAAGCGATTCCCAAACTGAGCATATAACGGTAGCTTCCGATCACCAGCCCCTGTGTTTTCACATACACGGTCTGCCCTACCTTATATTCGTTATAAGCCCCGGTAATACCGATTTTAACCTCGATAGCTCCCGATTCGTCCTGAATGTACATCGTACGGTAGATATTCCCATAGGCATCGTTACTGATTACCTTTCCCTTTATCACATAATCCTCTGTCACTTCAAGGCTTTTCCCCACAGAGCTGCTACCACTGCCATACTTATCGTAGAAAAGTTGCTTCACCGTTTTGATCGGCACAATCTGGCTACCGGCAAAATCCTCATCGGTATAAATTTTCGCAGGTGCAGGATCGTCAAAATCGTTATAACAGCCCGTCAGCAACAACCCCAAAAGCAAAGCCTGGACAAACAATATATTTTTCAATGTTTTCATACGTTTAAATTTTTTGTTCTTAAACCATTCCGGCATGCCCGTTAGAATCTGAAATAGATATTCAAATAATACGTCGTTCCGAACATATAAAAATATTTGGAATCAAAACGAGTATAATAGGTTTTACCGTTCAGCTCATTTTTCTTAAAACGCATCTGTTCGTAACCTCCGGTCTTCGTATCCTTGTTGTTCAGGATATTCTTGACTTCCAGACTAAACCCTAAGTTATATTTACGCTGGATATACCACGATTTACCGATATTGGCATTGAGGATAAAAGAATGGTCGAACTCTTCCTGATTCCTCATCGTACGGATCATCTCCTCGCGGACATCCGGTTCGAACATATCATAATTCACCAGAGCCTGGTCGGTACGGTAAAGCGGATTCATGCTCTGGTACATCCGTGCGTAATAATTCAAATCCAGCCCGGCATAAATATTGTGAGGCCCACGGTAGTTCAAACCGATGCTCGCAGCCGTCTGCGGGGTGGTTGCCACCTTCATATCCTTCCAGTAAACCCGGGTATTGGCGATCACAGCCTCGCTGTTATCAACCGTTTGAGTGACGTAAGGATTCGAAGTATAGTAATAATTACCGTAACTAAAAGCACCCTGTGCTTCGATTCCGGCAATCAACGGCACAGCAACCCCCAATTCCATCCCGACATGCGTCTGGTCGATTCCGCTCATGGCAAAGTTGGTATAAGCCCGGTTCTGATCGTCATAAAAACTAATCAAGTCGGTCTGGTCTTTGATCTTCGTATAATATCCGGTTAAACGTACCCTGAATCCCGCCATACGTAAAGCGTAATTCAGGTCGGCACTCAACACCTTCTCGGTGGTCAGATTAGGCACAACGCTATTACGGGTACGCGGGGAAACGAAAGCATCCTGAAAATACGGAGCCTGATGCAGGTAAGCAAAATTGGCATACACCATCTGATTCCCGGTAATCTTATAAGTCAGTCCGGCTTTCAGGGTATACGTCCAAAACCTCTGTTTAGCCGATTTCCCTTCTGAATTATCCGGGAACAACCCTTTTTTATAAACGCCGTCACGCCAGAATGTGGTGTGTCCGCCTTCCAAACCAACATAACCTTCAAAATTCGCCTTATTGAAACGATAGGTAGCCCACAGCTTCTCATTCAAAAGATGTGCAAAATAATCGTAACCGTATTTATCGCCCTTCTGCACCAAACGGTTCGGGGTATTCAGGTTATTCTGTATGGCATTGCCGCTACCGAAATCACGTTCGGCAAACTGGTCGACATCCAGCCAGTAATCACCGCCTAACAAATCCTTGATCTTCTTATAATACTCCGTTTTATTCTGGCGGAATTCAAATCCGGCGGAAATCTTGCTATTCTCCTTCACCATAGAAACCAGCTGCACTTTCGCATTGAAATCCTTCTGGTCGGTGTGGCGTTCTTCCAACACATATTTCGAACGGGTAGTCCCTTCGGCAATCTCCGGATTTCCCCAGTATTCCCGGTCGGGATTCAAAACACTGTTGTAATTCACATCATAGAGCCTGTCCCAATTGATCTGCCGCACATCCCAATTCGATTTCCAACCTTCGGTGACATAAGCCGCCAGATAAGGATTATTCTTCGATTCATCGTCGGAGCGGTAATAGCTCGGTAAATAGCGGTAGTAATCCGGGCGCGGGTCTTGTGCGTCATACCAGTCGAGGGCAGAATAACCGTTCTTTCCGAAGCGGTAAGACACGGTAGCCATCAAATTCAGCTTATTGCTGGGCTGGTAAAAATAATTCAGCATGGCCACCGGCTCATGGCTGTTCCGCACACGGGCGTTACGTTTCTTTCCGTCCTGGTATCCCCAGTTGGCATTATAGAAATTGCTGCCCACCAGATCATACACTTCCTGTGTGGAAGCCGTCTGAGCTCCCCGCTGGGAAGGCGCGCCGAAAAAAGTAAAAGCCAAACGGTTGAACGGGTCGATCTTCTTTTCCACAGACAGGAAATAAGACCAGGAATTATAATAAACGCCTTTCACCCAATCGTTTCCTCCCTGACGGGTGGAAGCGGCAAGGGCATAAGACCATCCCTTCTCGTTCTCTCCGGAAGCGTAACTCGCCATCACCCGGAAACGGTACATATTGTTGGCATTGACGATGCTGGCACGGAAACCCTTACGCATCTGCGAAGCCCTGGCATTGATATTCGTCGTTCCGTTCACGCCGCCTACCCCGTAATCCGAGATAGCCACCCCGCTGGAAAGCTCCTGATTGCGGGTAGCGTCGTTCAATCCCGACCAAAGCGACCAGGGTGTGTAACCGCTCATAGCATCGTTCAGGTAAACACCGTTCAGGTAAACGCTCGCCATTCCGTTATCATACCCACGGGTACGGAAACGGGCCGCGCTGAACTTATACCCGGCAATGTTATCGAAAATATCCTTCGACGCGGAAAGCACCACAGGCATAGACTGTGAACCGTTATCCAACTCAGTATCGAATTCCGAGAAATCGGCATCGTCCACCGCCCGGTTCATCGCCTCCGGCACCAGCGAAATAAAATTCAGGTCTTTCACTGTCTTATCCACTGTAACCCCCACCTGCATAGGCTGAAAATCACCGGCTTCAAACAACAACTGGTAATTTCCCGGAGCCACATCGCGGAACTCGAACGCCCCTTTCTCGGTGTAAACCGTTCGGGGGGTCACGCCTAAAAGAGTAACCTTAGCATCGTCGATCAGCGCTCTCCCGGCACGGGAAACGACAACACCCTTAATGCCGCCACCCTGAGCAAACAGCGGTAAAGAAAACACCGCAAACAGAATAGCTAAAAATAGTTTCATTTTCATATCGTTACATTATTATTTTGCAATGAAGATATACACGGGAAAATGGTCGCTATACCCTCCCTGGAAAGTATTCCCGACAAAAGTTCTCAACGGATAATTCTTATATTGTCCGCTGCTTTGGCGCAAGAACGGGCGATCGAATATGTTCCCATAATATTTACTCTTCGCCGGCTTGTAAAGTTTCAGTTCTCCCGGATTAGTGTTCAACAAATTCCCACTGACCACCATATTGTCGAATAAATTCCAGGCATCTTGATAAGCAAGCGTTCCGAATCCGGCCTTAAACATCGGCAGGAAAGGATTAAAAAGACCTCCCGGCTGCAACTCGTTCACCTTCCCTTTTGCGTCCAACACTTGTGCAAGGCTCTTATTCACAGGATCGTCGTTCATATCGCCCATAATCACGATATGGGTTTCCGGCGATACCTTCAATATAGAATCCACCGTGTTTTTCACCAGCTGCGCCGCAGCCATACGCCTATACTCCGAAGCGGCCTGTCCTCCCAACCGGGAAGGCCAGTGACATACGAAGAAATAAAATTTCTCCCCCTCGATCGTTCCCCATACGGAAAGCACATCCCTGGTCTTGAAATCCGGCTCTCCGGGCAACTCCACCCTGAGCGGACGGCTCCCTTCATATTCGAACTGGTCGGGGCGGTACATCAATGCCACATCCACACCGCGGGCGTCCGGTGAATCGTAATGCACAATCTGATAATTGGCACGCTCCAGCTTTGGGGCGGCCACAATATCTTCCAGCACATTCCGGTTTTCGATCTCCGAAACACCGATAATCGTGGGATAAGATTTAAAAGTTCCTGCCATAGTATAGAACACCTGCTCAATATTGCCGATCTTCTTCCAATATTTTGCACTATTCCAGGCTTTGGGTCCCTGAGGAGTAAACTCCTCGTCATATACTCCCGGCGATTTTATGGTATCAAATAAATTCTCCAGGTTGTAAAACACCACCGAATACGGCTTCGTTTGTGCCTGGGAATCTAACCAGCCAATAAAAAAGACGAGTATTAAAACAAAATACAATTTTTTCATATCTGCCTAATTAACGTTATAAGCCCCACTCTCTCGGAGCAAATTGAGCTTCAACCTGAGTTTGTATATCTTCCGGCAAATTGGCAAAAAAATCTATGCCCGTTTTCCGTTCTATATCGTATACGGAACTTGCATCCGCCGCAGAAACCGATCCGTTATTATTTTGGTGCTTAAACCAAAAAGCAATCGCCTTATAAGTAGGATTCCCGCCATTCAGTTTCAACTGCATCAGCACCTTGAAATAATAATTAGGAACAGCGATTGGATTCCCGCTCTTATCTTCCACATATTTCACGGTTTCATTCCCTCCCACGGTTTTCAACACGGCTCCGGTCACCACATAAAGGGTATCGCAAGCATTAACCCAAATACGCACCTTGTTTTCAAGGTCTACCCAAATTTTCTGATTAAAACCGGCAAGCTGGGGTGTCATATTCGTATAATAAAACGTCTGGATATTCATTTCTTCCGTAGCCGTACGATCCCCCGAAGGAATCTGATGTCCCCGGTCATATCCTTTAATGGTGCTATTCATCTGCTCGCTGGCCGAAAAAGAAGGATCGAGCTGAAAATCATCCGTCCGTCCCACATTACCCAAATACATCTTACAATGAGGATAAGCCACCCAATAAGCGATACGCTCACTCGTATCAAAAAACAACGTATAGTTCCTGACGCTCTTACCGTTCACAGTCACATAATGAGTCACATAACGGCAATCGGGTTGCTCCACCGCAGCCGGCAATTCAAGCCAGTGCGCCAATTCCGGCTCAGGATTTTCACCTCCGCCCGAAATTCCGAGTTGGGTAAGCGTAACCGAAGCGCTCGCACTACCCGAAATGCCGCGGATCACCGCCTTACGTGCCTCTTCAGCAGTATTTTTTGTATATTGTAAAGTCACCCTGCTGTTGCCCTGCCCGCTGCTATTGGGAACAGAACACCAATCAGCCGTGCCGTCGGGGTATTCTATCGTTATATTCCAGGAACCGTCACAGGTAATATCCATAAACTGGGCAATATCCGTTGCCCCGACGGTTGATTTTGTCAGGGTAATCCCAATCTCACTCCCTCCGTCATGATCATCCGACTCACAGCCTGCAAATCCCACTACAAAAACAACCAGGACCGCAATCCAATACACCCGGTTCATGTTTTTTAAAATCGACATCAATTTACGTCCTTTCTTTGATAATAATCTCTGCTGTAACCTGAGCCACAGCAGAGATTCTTGTTTCATTTGATTTTATTGAAAATAACTTTAATCTGCTAAAATCATTTCACATTCACTCCCGTCAGGATAGCCCGAGGATCAAGCCCCGTTCCCGATACGGTTTCTATGGTTAAAGTGGTAGCCGAAGTCACTCCCTGTAAAGCCACTGAATAAAAATCAGTTGACTCTAAAGTCATCGTAAAAGGAGAATTTCCGGTTGCCCCATTGTTAGCTTGCAGGTCGAAAGTCTTGCTGGCTGCATTGTCGATCGTGCCACCGTTATTCACAGTGATTTTGATCGTACCTTTTTTACCTTTCCAGGCAACAGCGTAGAACGACAAAGTTACATTACCCGTTGCAGGAAGAACTTCCGTTGTATAAGTACCTGCTTTGCTACCTGTTCCTAATTTCAGGCCGGAGAAATCCCCGCCACCGATTGAAATAGAAGCTTTATAACTTGCATCACCTGAATTATCAGCAGTCGGCAGGCTCACATTGCTTGTATAATCAGCGCTTCCGGCAGCAAGAACCGTAGCATTAACGGTATTTGTAGTCAATTCAGTGATACCGTTAATCGTGAAAGTCACAGTTCCGGCAGTAGTCGGAGTCCCGGTGATCGGCAATTCGATAGAACCGCTTCCGGCAGCCAGCGTTTTAGTTACAGCCGTTGTAATCGGATCGATGCCAGCTGCGGCATCACCTGACACAGCCACCGTGATATTGTAAGTTTCAGAGCCCGTTGCTGCAGTATAAGGAATCGTGATCTTGCCATCTACAATAGCTGTTCCCGCCTTAATGGTAGTAGCTGTAAATTCAGGAGTTCCGAAAGAGAATGTAGCTTCACCACCGAAACGATCACCAGTAAGACCAGCAAAATCAGAAGCAGTCTGCGGAGCAACCTGATAAACAGCAACGCCACCGTCAGGAATGTTGATCCCGGCAATACCTTTCAACGTACCGCTTCCCTGAGGAACATTATCGTTTATAAATGTGGAATAACGAGCCGTGAACATAGAGAAATTCTGTCCTGTCTTAGCTTCCATTTCAATATTGACATGTGCATCGGCATCTCCCATTTTTTTACCCAAATCTTCTGCAACCACTTCCACATCCGGAACGGCAACATACATCGACTCATAAGTACCTGCCACAATATCGGCAGCAGTAACTTCTTTAGCCGGAATAATCTTTGTTTCTCCGGTAGCGGTCGCTTTAGCGTTGCTGAAATTATTCAACTGCAACAATCCCTGATATTTAGCCAATTGAGCCCCCTGCAAAGCCAACTCCAATTCCGTACCCACAGCATAATCCGCATTAGCAGTAAAACGGATAGCAATTCCTGCCTCTCCGTCGGAAATCACAATATTTTTCAGGGAAGTGCTGTTTCCACCTTCTTTATTGCTGATAACGCTGGCTTTTACATACAAATTGTCAGAGATCGTCACTTCGCCTTTAGCACGCAGCTCAGCAACCGTGATATAAGTCTTATCGCCCGGATCTTCCGGCGTGATTAAAGAACCGTTTCCGCCTACATATAAGGTGAAATCGTCAAAACGGTATCCCTGATTGGATTGCAGATTGGAAGTAGCATATTTAATATACAATTTAGTAGAGCCGCTCGGCACTTTAAACTCGGTAGAAACCATATACCAGTTACCACCACCCTGTTGTTCTACGGTATAAGTCAATGGAGACCATTCCGTTCCGTCGATACTTGCACTTAAAGCAAAGCTATTGGCTGTCACCGGAGAGAATACAGAACCGCCTTCATAAGCAGACTGGTAAATTGCGCCGAATTTAAACGTAAAATTGGTATTCCCGGTGATATTGATGCTATTGATCACAAATTCGCTGGCAGCGGTATTCATTCCCACATAAGGAGCACCGGAGAAAGGAGAGCCGTCGCCCGGAGCAAAAGCATTACCGCTATTGCTGACGTTAGCTTTGTTTCCGCTGTAAGTTACTCCTGCCTGATCGAGAGATCCGCCTCTTTCCCAACCGTTATACTGGTCTACGTAAGGCCATCCGTCATCGCCTTTTTCAACCGAAGTCCCACAGTTTTCTTTATAGAGCACTTCGCCCGTAGTACCGCCACCTTCGGCATATTGAGTGATTTTCAAGCTGGTAGAAGCTGTACTCGCTGTTAATCTTAAAATAGCGGAACGTTCGCTTCCGTCGTTCGGAAGAACAGTCACCTTGATCGTTCCGTTTCCACTTCCTTCTTTCTTGTCGATCGAAATCCATGAGTCAACCCCGCTTTCAACAAAAGCTGCAGTCCAGTCACGGTTCGACTCGATAGCGATACTCTTTGTCAATTCATCTCCGGACGCATTAAACGTGAGAGAAGTAGGTTTAGTCGTGATGAACGGTCCGTCGGAATCGACATCATCGTTGCTACAACTCCAAAAACCGGCCGTACAAACCAGCATTAGAGCCACCATCAAATTGTGTAATCTGATCTTTTTCATACTAAATAGATTATTGTGAAACATTATACTTTTTTTACTCTTAAACAAAGGCATCTGCCTGGACATGATTCCTCTAACTTCTTAAATAAACGTTCGTTTAAACAAGACATATTTTATCATTCAAAACGGACGGAAATAGAAAAGGTTTAAGAGAAAAAAAATCACAAAGAAATCCTCTGTGAAAAAGATGGAAGAAAAATAAAATACTGAAAATCAATAACAAATAAAGAGAAAAGAAGACAAAAAAGTAAAAGGGAAAAGAAAGAAGAAAGAGAAGAGAAATTGATCGGGAAAGGGATTTGTAAATTTTTCTTTTGCAAGAAAAAACGAACGTTTTATTAATTATTTAAGAATCAAAAAGTAATACTCACTTTAAATTCGAAAACGAAATAACTACAATATTGTTACAAAAATACTTTTCAAAAGTTAAGTTTCCGTGAATCGTTTTTTTACCCTATAATCATACCGACAACAGTAGCCGACAACAACGAGGCCAACGTCCCCGCCAACAAGGCCCGCATACCGAATTTAGCCAGCAAAGGCTTGTTTTTCGGTGTCAAACCGCCAATGCCACCGATTTGAATACCGATCGAAGCAAAGTTTGCAAATCCGCAAAGGAAATAGGTACACATAATCACCGATTTCATTTCGGCAAACGATCCGGCAACTTTCAGGTTAGCTAAATCGACATAAGCAATAAATTCCGTCATGATAATCTTTTGCCCCAACAAACTGCCTGCATACACAATATCCTGCGAAGAAATACCGATCAGCCACATAACCGGAGAGATAGCATAACCCAATATAAACTGAAGGCTCAATTCTTTATTCCTCCCGTCGGTTATTTCGGCAATCCAGTCGTTCAGGTGGGTCAGGCTTCCAAATTTCATAAACAAATAATTGGCAAAAGCGATGAAGGCAACGAACACCAACAACATTCCAGCAACATTCACGGCCAGTTTCACGCCTTCGGAAGCCCCGTTGGAAATAGCGTCCAAAACATTCTTCCCCACTTTATTTTTCGAAATCTGAATATTATTATTCACCTTTTGAGTTTGTGGAATCAGAATCTTAGCGAACACCACCGCTCCGGGGGCAGCCATAACGGAAGCCGCCAGCAAATGTTTGGCAAACACCAATCTCTGCACAGGGTCTTCCCCTCCCAAAAAACTGATATAAGCCGCCAGCACTCCTCCGGCAATCGTGGCCATACCTCCGGTCATAACCAAAAAGATCTCCGAAGGGCTCATGTCGTCGAGATATTCTTTAATCATCAAAGGAGCCTCCGTTTGTCCCAAAAAGATATTTCCCGCCACCGACAGGGATTCCATTCCTGAAATATTCATCAGTTTCGTCATCACCCAGGCAAGTGCGTACACCACCTTTTGAATGATACCCAAATAAAACAGCAATGAAGTAAGGGCTGAAAAGAAAATAATTGTAGGAAGCACCTGAAAAGCAAAGATATAACCGAATTTGGATGTATCGATCAGGTCGCCCAGCAGGAAAGCAGTTCCATCCCGCGTAAAGTCGAGAATCGTAACAAAAATTTTTCCGAAGAACTCAAAAAATGCCTGCACGAAAGGCACATACAAAATTCCGATAGCCAATAGCAACTGCATCACCAGCCCGATCCCCACCACTTTCCAGGAAACGGCTTTCCGGTTATTACTGAACAACCACGCTATCCCAATGAGCGTCGCTATCCCTAAAAGCCCGCGAAGCACCGATGTGAAAGAAATATGACTTTCAATATTAGAGGCGCTCTGGATACCTCCGCCATGCTGTGCGTACAAGCCTCCCGCCGTGAGTACCAGCAATACAGGCACCAGGCAAATTACTTTTTTTAAAACTCCATTCATACCAATTCACAACATTAACATTCCCGAAAGAACAGTTAAAGATAAAACATTAAACATTAAAATCACACAAAATACGAATATATTTATTTATAAAAATATTTTGTAAACCTACCATCCCTTCCTTCTTTAAACCTGAAAGGAATAAAGACACTCCTCCCACAACCGATAAACATTTTAAAGCCGCGTTTCATTCCGGCAAACGTTTTCCTAAAATTTTAAGGTCTTTTTCTTCATCCCCCAAAAGGGCGATCTTAGGAAAAGTGCCCCAAACTTCAAAGCCCAGCCTTTGAAAAAGCCCTAAACTCGGAGCATTGTGTGCGAAAATAAATCCGAGCAAAGTTTTCACCCCCAATTTCGGAGCCTGTTCCAGGCAATACTCCAGAATCATTTTTCCGTAACCGTGGCCTCTTTGCCGCTCTTCTAAATAAATACTGACCTCTACCGTGGCGTCATAAGCAGGACGTCCATAAAACGATTGCAGGCTTACCCAGCCTACGGCCTCTTTATTCTCGTTTTCCACAATCCAAAGCGGCCGTCTGCGAATATCGTGCCCTTTAAACCAATCCAACCGACTTGTGACGGTCACCGGCTCTGTATCGGCCGTAACCATTTTTTCCGGGATGGTAGAGTTATAAACATCAACAATCCAGTCTAAATCCGATAAAGTTGCTTCCCTGTAATGCAACATAATTATTCAACTTAACCATTCCCCCTACATTCCTACATTTATTCTCCAAATAAACACAAAAATTAGCAAATAACACAAGTTCTCGTCTAAAATAAGGCTTTTTATTATTAACAAACATTAACCCTCATTTGTTTCACTATATTGATACGATTCTTTACTGTTAAAAGATTGTAAAAGTCAAATATATTTCTTACATTGCGCCCTGAATGGGAAAATTTCAATCAATAAATACTTAAAATTAACTAACAATGAAAGTTATCCACACTCTCTTTTTAGCTGTATTGTGCAGTATCGCTTTATGCTCTTGCGAATGCAAAAGTATGAAAGAAGTAAACATTATTCCCAAACCTGTTTCAGTAGAAGTGCAACAGGGTTGTTTCAAACTCACGCCAAAGACAGTCATCAATGTCGTTGCCGGAGCAAACGACCTGACTCCCGCCAACGAATTTATGAGCAAACTGGTAGCCGCTTCTTTCGGAGCGCCTTTACAGATCGAAGAAGGAGCTGCAAAAAATAAAGCGATCAATGTGACCGTTACCCCGGAAATGAAAGCCGAAACCTATACCCTGAATGTCACCTCGAAAGGAATCGACATCAAAGCCGGTAGTTCGCAAGGCGTATTTTATGCTTACCAAAGCCTGCGCCAAATGATGCCGACAGGAATCGAAAAAGGCGAAAAAATGAAATCCATCGAAATTCAGAATGTAAACATTCAGGATGAACCCCGTTTCGGCTATCGGGGTATGATGCTGGACGTTTGCCGTCATTTCTTCCCGGTTGATAGCGTAAAAACTTACATCGACATGATGGCTCTCCATAAATTCGACCGTTTCCACTGGCATCTGACCGACGATCAGGGCTGGAGAATCGAAATAAAAAAATATCCGAAATTAACCGAAATCGGCAGCAACCGCCCCAATACGGTGATCGGACGTAATTCCGGTAAATACGATGATGTTCCGGTAAGTGGTTTCTACACACAGGAAGAAATCAAAGAAATTGTAAAATATGCAGCAGACCGCTATATCACAGTTATTCCGGAAATCGAGCTTCCGGGACACGCCAGAGCAGCCCTGGCAGCTTATCCGGAATTAGGCTGTACCGGAGGCCCGTATGAAGTGGCAAGAGAATGGGGCGTATTCGACGAAGTGTATTGTGCCGGAAACGACAAAACCTTTGAATTTTGGGAAGGCGTATTCGATGAAGTAATTCCGCTTTTCCCCTCGGAATATATTCATATCGGTGGTGACGAATGTCCCAAAACAGCCTGGAAAAAATGTAAAAAATGTCAGGCTCGCATCAAGAAAGAAAAACTGAAAAACGAATATGAATTACAGAGCTATGTAGTACATCGCATGGAAAACTACCTGAATTCAAAAGGGAAAAAATTAATCGGTTGGGACGAAATCTTGGAAGGAGGCCTTTCAAAGACAGCTACTGTTATGTCTTGGCGAGGAACCAAAGGTGGTATTGCAGCCGCAAAATCGGGCAACCACGTTATCATGACTCCCAATAACTATGTTTATCTGGATTACTATCAGTCGAAAGACACGAAGAACGAACCTTTCGGCATCGGAGGATTCGTAGATGTAGCCAAAGTATATAGCCTGGATCCGACAGCCGGACTGACCGCAGAAGAAGCCGACATGGTAATCGGGGCGCAAGCTAACCTTTGGGCAGAATATATCAAGACATTCAGCCATGTGCAATATATGGTATTACCCCGTATGGCAGCTCTGGCCGAAGTGGCATGGACCCCGGTAGCACAAAAAGATTACGCTGATTTCGAAAGAAGGGCTATCGGACTGACCGACAGGTATGAAGCACTGGGTTATAACTATGCCAAACACATTTTGAATAAAGCAGCAACAACTACCGAAGAGGTTAAAAAAGAACAATAATTTAAATGAATTTATTTTCAAAGATCATGTGGATAGCACTTCTAACAGGAGTGCTTTCCGCATGTACACACAAACCACAGGAAGACACCATCACACTCTATTGTACGACAGACGTACACGGAAGCATTTTTAATTTCGACCTGAAAGAGAACAAGCCTACCAATCAAAGCCTCTCCAACCTCTCACAATTCCTAAAAAACATCAGGCAGGAAGGTAAAAAAGATTATATCCTACTCGACGGAGGCGACTTTTTACAGGGACAACCTTCCAACTATTATTCCAACTTTATCGACACGGAAACCATGAACCTGACTTCCAGGGTCATGAATTATTTAGAATATGACGCGGCGGCCGTGGGTAACCACGACATAGAAGCCGGACACAAAGTATACGATAAAGTAAAAGGCGAATTTCAATTTCCCTGGTTAGCGGCCAACGTAATCGACCTGCGAACCGGAAAACCCTATTTCAAACCCTATACGGTTATCTTCCACAAAGGAATTAAAATCGTTGTTTTGGGCATGATCACCCCCGGCATCCCGAAATGGCTGCCACGCCATCTGTGGAGCGGGATGGAATTTATGGACATGGTGGAAACAGCGAAACACTGGGTTCCTAAAATCCAGGAAGAAGAAAAGCCCGACCTGCTTATCGGATTATTCCATTCCGGATTCGACTACACATATAACGGGGAAAACGAACACACACCCAGCAATGAAAACGCCAGTATGTTGGTGGCTCAAAAAGTGGAAGGCTTCGACGTCGTAGTCCTCGGACATGACCATCAGGAAAAAGTGGAACTCATTACAAACGATGTGGGGCAACAAGTGCAGATCATCGACCCGCGCTCCCATGCTTCCTGTGTCGGGAAAGTGGCCATACATCTTAAAAGGAAAGAAGGGAAATACCATAAAAAATATAAAGCGGAACTGATCGAACTGGACAAACTGGAACAAGACCCCGAATATAACCAGCGTTTCCAGACCGACCTGGAAAAAGTGAAAGATTATATCGATACGAAAATAGGAACTTTCACCGAAGCCGTATCCGGACGGGAAGGCATGTTCGGTCCTTCTGCCTTTACCGACCTGATCCATAATGCACAACTGGCCTGTACGGGAGCCGAAATTTCTTTCAGCACCATATTGCAGCGGGATGCACAAATCAACAAAGGCACGATAACGATCCGGGATATGTTCAACCTGTATAAATACGAAAACGGCCTGTATACCATGAAATTTACAGGAGAGGAAATACACCGTTATCTTGAATATGCCTACGGCCTGCAATACAACACGATGCGTTCGTCCAAAGACCATTTGCTCAATTTCCTTCTGGATGAAAAAGGAGAGCCCATGAACGGCCATCACGGCTTTTATGTACTGGTAAACGACTTTTTCAATTTTTCGTGCGCAGCGGGAATCCGCTATACGGTAGATGTCAGCAAAACACCGGGAAGCCGGGTAAAAATCCATTCGATGTCCGATGGAAAGCCTTTTTATGCCGACAGCACCTATCTGGTTGCGATCAACTCATACCGGGGAAACGGAGGAGGAGGACATCTGACCAAAGGGGTCGGACTGACCAAAGAGGATATGCTCAGCCGGATTGTATCTATCAAGGAAAAAGATGTGCGCTATTACATTCTGGAATATATCAAAGCCCGCAAGGTTTTCACTCCCCAATGCCGGAACGACTGGAAAGTAGTGCCGGAAGCCTGGTTTGAAGCCGGAAAAGAACGGGATTACCAGTTACTATACCCTACGAAATAATTTTTTGCAAAACGAAAAATATTTTTCACAAAGCAGGAAGACCATTCATAAAAAAGCATAAATTTGTTTGTTTATTCTTAATCAATCAAACGGCATTATTTTTTAATCATCAGAACCTAAAAAACACATACAATCATAAAATTCAATACATTAACAATCACGCGAAAATGAAACACATCTACACTCTTATTGTGCTACTTTTCCTAATCCAGACTGTTTTTGCCCAGGTTACAACCTCCGGTATCAACGGACAGGTGAAAGAAGAGAACGGTTATCTCCCCGGAGCAACCGTACTGGCGATCCACCTTCCCTCGGGCACCCGATACGGGACAGTGACCAACATAGACGGACGCTTTACCTTACAGGGAATGCGTCCCGGAGGACCATACGAGATCACGGTATCTTTTATCGGCTATCAAACTGAAAAGCTGGAAAATATCACCCTGAAACTGGGAGAATCTTTTGTGATGAACACCGTGATGAAACCCGCTTCACAAACCCTGCAAGAAGTACTCGTGCTGGGAGAATCGGGCAATTCATCGAAAAACGGAACAGCTACGAACTTTTCCATGCGGCAGATCAATTCCCTGCCCACCGTGAGCCGGAGTATCACCGACCTCACACGCCTCACTCCTCAGGCTTCTGTTAATTCCAACGGAGCGATTTCATTTGCCGGAGCAAACAACCGCTACAATAGCTTCCAGATCGACGGCGCGATGAACAACGATGTATTCGGCCTGACTTCAAACGGAACAAACGGCGGACAGACTTCCGTAGAGCCCGTGTCTTTGGAAACCATCGAACAAATTCAGGTGAATATCGCCCCTTTCGACGTTCGTCAGTCGGGATTCACGGGCGGAGGCATCAATGCCATCACGAAATCGGGAACGAACGAATTTCACGGTACGGCTTATTTCTTCGGAAATAATCAAGGCTTAACCGGAAAAACACCGGGAACACTGCGAGAAGGACAGAAACGGGAACGGTTGATAAAACAACACGATTATCAGTTCGGTTTAACCGTAGGAGGTCCCATCCTGAAAGATAAATTATTTTTCTTCGCCAACTACGAGCGGACCGATAAATCTTATCCCACGTCGAACAACCTGAACGACGGATCGAATTTCTCGGAAGAAAAAATCGATCAGATATTAGATCATCTGAACACACTCACCGACGGAACTTATTCCGCCAATTTCGACAAGCAGGATGTTTACACCCGTTCCGATAAAGCAAGTGTGAAACTGGACTGGAACATCAACGACCGCCACAAATTAAGCGCACGATATAGCTATGTAGGAGCTAAAAAATTAAGCTTCCCGCGTTCCGCCGGTAAACTATACGCTTCCGATGCCGCTTTTGAATTCAGTAACAAAACAAATTCCTGGATTGTGGAATTGAATTCCCGGATCAAAGACGCCATGAACAACGAATTGCGGGCTTCTTATGTACGTGTTCGCGATTCCCGCGATCCGAAAGGCGATCCGTTCCCCAGCATCACGATCAAAGACGGCAGCAACGATGCCATTACTTTAGGAACAGAATATTCTTCCATGGCTAACTCCCTGAATCAGGATATTATCTCGCTGACCGACAACTTTAGCTGGCTGGTAGGTAACCACCATTTAACCTTCGGAACACACAACGAACTTTATTTCTTCAAAAACCTGTTTATCCAGAATTTGTACGGTTCCTACACGTTCAATTCAATCGACAACTTCCTGCAAAATAAACCGGATCAGTTCTTCTACGGCCAGTCCAACATCGAACGCACCGGAAAGGCCGACTACGCACCCAAATTCGGAGCGATGCAATTAGGATTTTATGTACAGGACAACTGGAACATCAGCAACAATTTCAACCTGACCTACGGTGTACGTATCGACATCCCGTTGCTGCTCGACCGCCCTACCGAAAATCCGGACTTCAACAACTCCGACATTGCGCAGGAATATGACGTAAAAACCAATGCCAAACCGAAAGCCAGACCGATGTGGTCACCACGTGTGGGTTTCCATTGGAATCCGGATGAAGACCGCAGCCATTTAATTCGCGGTGGCGTGGGAATCTTTACCGGACGTATTCCGTTCGTATGGTTAAGCAACAGCTTCTCAAACACAGGTATGGAATTCCTGAAGTATGCATTTTACAGCAATTCTTCACTTCCGAGCGGAATTTATTTCAACACAAACCCGCACACTCAATATGAAATGCTGCAAAATGCGACGGCGGCAACCACAGAAGTGAATATCTTCGATAAGAAATTCAAATTCACTCAAAACCTGCGTTTCAACCTGGCTTATGAATATACCTTCAACTTCGGTATGAAAGCCACTCTGGAAGGCTTATATTCCAAAACATTGAACGACATCGTATATAAAGACCTGAACATCCAGCAAACCGATGAAACCGTAGCTTCTACCCTCGGCCTGGATTTCGACGACCGTCCAATGTTTAAAAACAAGGTAAACCCGGCTTACACCAATTTTATGTACCTGGGAAATACGCACAAAGGCTACACCTATAACTTCTCACTGAAACTGGATAAATCGTTCGCTTTCGGATTAGATGCTACGGCAGCCTATACCTTTGCACAAAGTAAATCCGTCAACTCCGCAGGATCGTCGGTGGCTTTCTCCAACTGGCGGTACAATGAAACCATTGGATTTCCGAACAGCCCGGAACTGGGATTTTCCGACTTTAACATCCCTCACCGGGTCGTTGCTTCCATATCGTATAGCAAAGCCTATGCGAAACATTTCAGGACAACGGCAACCCTGGTTTACACCGGACAAAGCGGAACGCCCTACAACGTGACGTATTACGGCGACCTGAACAACGACGGTTCCAACGGTAACGACCTGATCTTCATCCCTACGGATGCGCAGATCGACCAGATGCAGTTTTCCACCAACAATACCGATAAAACGGCAGACCAGCAACGTGCCGACTTAAAACAATTCCTGGGAAATGATAAATATATGAAGAAACACCGGGGAGAGTATTACAAACGTAATGCCGCCAACCTCGATTTCGAACATCATTTCGATTTGCGTATCCTGCAAGACTTCAAGTTCAAAGCCGGAAACCGCACCCATACTTTCCAGGTATCGTTCGACGTGCTGAACATTGGAAATATGTTCAACAAAAACTGGGGTAAAGAAAATTATTTGAGCAACAACACTTATTCTCCCATCAGTTACGATGCCAGGACGAAGACCTTCCAATACCTGGGAGGGGGCAACTACCAACCGGTTACCATTTCCGATTTTAGTTCCCGTTGGAGAGGCCAGTTAGGAATTAAATACATTTTCTAAAAACAAATAGTTAGAAACAAAAACTCCGCCGGGATTTCCGGCGGAGTTTTTTATGATCCGATGCCTGAAACGCAATCACGAAAACCACGCTTCTACGACATACAATAAAGTGCTTCGAATGGTAATCGGTTATCTAATATCCGAGCCCGGTTTGATTTCCTTATCAGGAGAAACGAACGACAGGCTTCCGTCTGCATTTTCTGCCATCAGAATCATTCCCTGTGACAAGATTCCTTTCAACTCTTTAGGAGCCAGATTCACCAAAATGCTCACCTGCTTACCCACCACTTCTTCCGGAGTATAATATTCGGCTATGCCGGAAACCACCGTACGGGTATCGATGCCCGTGTCGATGGTCAATTTCAGCAGTTTTTTGGTTTTTGCCACTTTCTCGGCTGCTATAATCGTGCCTACGCGAATATCCAGCTTAGCGAAATCGTCGAAAGATATATTTTCTTTGGCAGGCGCAGCTTTCGCACTTGCCATTTCATTCTCTTTTTTGGTGGCCTGCAACCTGTCGATCTGCTGCTGGATAGCCTCGTCCTCGATCTTTTCAAACAACAATCCCGCTTCATGAATCTGATGTCCCGTAGCCACGGCATCCGCCCCCATCTTATTCCAGGGCAGCGCTCCGATATTCAGGAACTCCCGCAATTTAGCCGCGCTAAACGGCATAAAAGGCTCGGTCAGGGTGGAAAGGTCGGCAGCGATCTGCATACAAATATTCAACACGGTTTTCACCCGGGCCTCATCCGTCTTGATCAGCTTCCACGGCTCGGTATCGGCCAGATACTTATTTCCCAAACGCGCCAGATTCATACACTCTTTCAGTCCCTCACGGAAATGGAACGTATCCAGATTCTTTTCCACCCGTTCTATGATCTGGGGAATCTCCGCCAGCACTTCACGGTCATAATCGGTCAATTCTCCCCGTTCCGGCACAATCCCTCCGAAATATTTATGAGTAAGCACAATCGTGCGATTGATAAAATTACCATAAATCGCTACCAATTCACTGTTATTCCGGGTCTGGAAATCTTTCCATGTAAAATCGTTATCCTTTGTTTCCGGAGCATTCGCTGTCAGCACATAGCGCAACACATCCTGCTTGCCTTCAAAATCACGGAGATACTCATGCAACCACACCGCCCAATTCCGCGAAGTGGAAATCTTATCCCCTTCCAGATTCAGGAACTCATTGGCCGGCACATTATCCGGCACGATATAGCTTCCCTCCGCTTTCAGCATAGCCGGGAAAATAATACAATGGAACACGATATTATCTTTCCCGATAAAATGAATCATCCGGGTTTCGGGATCTTTCCAATACTTCTCCCAATCGGGAGTCAAATCTTTGGTCGCAGAAATATATCCGATCGGGGCATCAAACCACACATACAGTACCTTACCTTTCGCCTCGTCCAAAGGCACAGGAACTCCCCAATCCAAGTCACGGGTCACGGCACGGGGCTGCAAACCATTGTCCAGCCACGATTTACATTGGCCATACACATTGCTTTTCCACTCCTTATGCCCTTCCAATATCCACTCTTTCAGCCAGCCTTCATACTGATCCAAAGGCAAATACCAGTGTTTGGTTTCCTTTAACTCCGGTTTATTCCCGGTGATCGCCGATACCGGATCGATCAGGTCGGTAGCGTTCAAACTGGTACCGCAAGCCTCACACTGATCCCCGTAGGCCCGTTCATTTCCGCAATGGGGGCATTTCCCCACAATATAGCGGTCGGCCAAAAACTGCCCTGCCTTTTCATCGTAGAACTGCATAGACGTTTTTTCAATGAATTTACCTTCATCGTATAATTTTTTGAAAAAAGCCGACGACAATTCATGGTGGGTACGGGAACTCGTACGGGAATAAATATCAAACGAAATACCGAATTCTTCAAATGAATTCTTGATAATATTATGGTATCTGTCCACAATATCCTGCGGGGTTACGCCTTCTTTCTGTGCCTTTATCGTAATGGGAACACCATGTTCATCCGAACCTCCGATGAAAACCACATCTTCACCTTTCTGCCGCAGATAGCGCACATAAATATCCGCCGGCACATACACTCCTGCCAAATGCCCGATATGCACAGGCCCGTTAGCATAAGGTAAAGCCGTTGTAATCAGATTTCTCTTGAATTTCTCCATATATTTTCGTCTTTGAAATGTTTTATACAAAATCAGCGTACAAAGGTAAGAAATAATTGACAACAGAAAACCTTCTGTGTTTCATCTTTTGGATGTGCCTATTCTTTTCCTTTTGGCAAAAATTCGCTACCTTCGCATAAACAAAATGGACCATCTAAACCGCCACGATTATGTTACGTCCAGCCTATTTGCAAGCCGGGGATAAAATAGCTCTGGTTTCACCGGCAGGCTTCATACACCGCCAACACCTGGAGAATGCCTGCCACATCCTGCAATCCTGGGGATTAACCCCCATTGTGGGAAAACACGCAGCCGCCCAGTTCGACTCCTTTGCCGGAACGAATGCCGAACGGCTGGAAGATTTTCAATGGGCGCTCGACGATCAGGAAATCAAAGCTATATTTTGTACCACAGGAGGCTACGGCAGCTTGCGGATTATTGAAAATCTGGACTATTCCGTGTTTCAGGGCACCCCTAAATGGCTGGTCGGCTCCAGGGAAATCACGGCTTTCCATTCCCAGCTCAACTTATTGGGAGTTGAAAGTATATATGCCCCCATGCCTTCCGATTACCCGATATTGCCTCCGGCAGCCTTAGAAAATTTACGCAGGCTTCTATTCGGTGAAAATCTGGAATATTGCATCGAAAACAATCCGTTAAGCTGTCCGGGAATCGTGCAGGCCGAAATTTCAGGAGGCTGCATCAGCATGACCAGACGCCTGCATGCCACAACCCTCCAGCATAACTTTAAAGGAAACATCCTTTTTCTGGATTTGACCACGGCGATGCTCGAAATGGAAAGCCTGCTTACCTGCATGAAATTTTCAAAAATATTCCAGCACATACAAGGTCTGGTGATTACCGACACCCTGCCGCAATTGAGCGATGAAGCGGTGAGGCTGATCAATGAAATCAGTGCCAATTATAACTATCCTGTTTGTGTCGGTTGGCCTGTCTCAAACAATCCATTGATTCTCGGAGCTAAAATCATTCTCACGATAAACGAAACTAAAACTAAAATCTATTACGTCTGAACAAAATTATCTAATATGGAACAACACCTGCTTGCCATTAGTTTAAAAGCAGTATTAGACTACTGCGACTCATATACATATTATTCACAAACCGGTTATAAACCTTTGATCGGCGTTTCCGCCAACCTCAGCGAGGGACAATCCTGTATCAACAACGACTATACGAACTCCGTGATTGCGGCGGGCGGTATACCTGTCCTGATTCCGGTGACCACCGACCCCGTTGTTCTGAAGGCCACAATTGCACAACTCGACGGGTTATTGCTGACGGGTGGCGCGGATATAAACCCCGTTTACATGAACGAAGAGCCCCTGCCGGGCTTAGGAACGGTGAGCGGGACCCGCGATCAATACGACTTATTTCTGCTGAAAGCCGCCAACGACCGCCAGCTTCCCGTATTCGGGATTTGCCGGGGACATCAGGTCATCAATGTCCTTTTCGGAGGAACCCTGTTTCAGGATATTATTTCCCAAATCCCCAAGCCGCTGTCTAAACACAACCAGACGGCAGAAGGCTGGGTGGGAACCCATCAGGTATTGATAGAGCCGGATTGCCGTCTGGCCACGGTTTTTCAGGAAGAGGACGAAATCTATACCAACTCTTTCCACCACCAAACGATAAAAAATGCCGCCAAAGGTTTCACGATCACTGCCTATTGCATCGACGGCATGAACGAAGGACAGGAAGCCGATCCGGAAACCGGGAAAGAGATTTTCAGCGTGCAATGGCATCCGGAACGGATGGCATCCGCGAATGCAAAAATGCTGGGGCTGTTCAAATACCTTGTGGGACAAGCCTCCCTGTTTCATGAATGCAAACAGATACACACCCGGTCGCTGATCGTCGATTCACACGTCGATACTCCAATGTGGTTCAAAGAAGGTTTCACCATCGCACAAAGGGAGAACACCTCCAAAGTCACCTTGCCGAAAATGGAAGAGGGACTTGTAGACGCCGTGTTCATGGTTGCTTATCTTAAACAGGGGGAACGCGACGACGCATCCCTGGCAAAAGCCACTCAAAAAGCCACCGAACTGATCGGGCAAATCAAACAGCAGGTATCGGAAAACTCCGGCCTCGTTGCCCTTGCTTTGAATCGGGAAGACCTGACACGCAACAAACGGGCGGGGAAAAAGACTATTTTCATCGGTATCGAAAACGGATATGCCCTGGGAAAGGATCTGAATAACATCGCCCGCTTCCGGGAAATGGGCGTCAGCTATATCACCCTGTGCCACAATGGCGACAACGACCTGTGCGATTCGGCGAAGGGTGCGGGCGAACACAACGGGCTTAGCGAGCTGGGACGCCGGGCTGTGGCGGAAATGAACCGCCTCGGTATTATGGTCGATATTTCCCACGCTTCAGAAAAAACAGTCTGCGACGTACTTGCCACAAGCAAAACCCCGATCATCGCTTCCCATTCTTCTGCAAGGGCACTTTGCGACCATCCCCGCAACCTGACGGACGAACAATTGCAAGCCATTGCAGCCGCAGGAGGCGTAGTGCAGGTATGTTTATATCACGGATTCCTGTCGGAAAACGAAAAAGTCAGCCTACTGGATGCTGTCCGCCACATCGATTATATGGTTAAACTCATCGGCGAAGACCACGTGGGAATCGGGTCGGATTTCGATGGCGACGGAGGAATACGGGGTTGCAATGCAGCCAACGAAATGATTAATCTCACCAGAGAACTGCTCCGGTTAGGCTATTCCCACCAAACGTTAGAAAAAATCTGGGGAGGCAACCTGCTCAGGGTGTTGGAAGCAGCCCGGCGATTCGCCGGACAGGCCTGAACAGCCGTAACCAACCCGAACGGATAGAAAAGAATTTCCGGTGATCCTGATCGTAAAGTGGGATCACCGGATTTTTTTCACCTCTATTCCCCTTCGCCCCTCTCTTCTGAAAACCATAAGCCTTACCTCAAACCGCCTCAGATGCAAGCATCCGGGAACAAAACAAGAGCATCCCAGCAGACCTCCTTCCCCTTCCGGGCGAAAAATCTAAATATTTTAAAATACCCAACAGACAGGAAACACACATTTCCGTTATCCGGAATATTTTTCTAATTTTGCTGATCGGTTCCCCTATACAAACGATCCTTGAAAACAAGTAACATGATAAACAAAAAATACATACTTCTCCTGCCTGTTTTGGCTCTTCTATACACAGCCTGTCAGCAAAACGGCGTCTATGAAGATTATAAAAGCATCGACGGCGAAAAATGGTGCAGAGAAAATGTAATTGAATTTGAAACCGTTATTCCGGACAGCGGAAAATATATCGTCAATGTATGCCTGCGCCACACTACCGACTATGAAATGGCGAATTTATGGTGCTTTGTTTCCACACGCAGCCTGCTTGCCAAAGAACTGAGAGACACCCTAAACCTGAAAGTGGCAGAGCCCGACGGACGATGGCTGGGCGATGGCAATGCGGTAAAAACACTCCGGCAACCTTTAGGAAAAAATCCGGTGACCCTCCCCAAAGGCAACGTCACCTTCCGGGTGGAACAGGGCATGCGGATAGAATGCCTGCAAGGAGTGAAAGACATCGGATTGGAAATACTGAAAGTCACTGATTGATATGGCAAAAAATAAACTGGCGAAATTTGCGGAAATGGAAACGCTGGAAAATGTATTCCAGCCCAAACATGCCGAAGTGTTTCGCACCGAATACCCCCTGAAAGGAAAATGGAACAGCGAAGTGTTCCACAATTCCAATCCCATTGTTTTAGAAATAGGTTGCGGCAAAGGAGAATACACCGTGGAACTGGCGAAACTGTATCCGGAAAAAAATTTTATCGGACTGGACATTAAAGGGGCACGAATGTGGAAAGGAGCAAAAGAAGCGCGGGAAAACGGGCAAAAGAATGTAGCCTTTTTACGGATTTATGCAGAATTGCTTGAATCGGTATTCGCTTCCGGCGAAATAGCTGAAATCTGGATCACTTTCCCCGACCCTCAAATGGGTAAAGCCCGCAAACGGCTGACGGGAACACGTTTCCTGTCGCTCTATCAAAAGGTGCTTCAAAACAACGGAATCATCCACCTGAAAACCGATAGCCCGTTCCTCTACACCTACACGTCAGAAATGATCGGGCACAATCAGTTAGCCGGACAAGTAAACACCGACGACCTTTATGGATGCGGGATGGACGATAAAATTCTCGGAATCAAAACTTTCTATGAAAAACAATGGTTATCCAGAGGTAAAAAAATAAAATACATCCGTTTCACGCTGCCAAACGGCATCCCATTGGAAGAACCGGACGTAGAAATAGAAAAAGACGACTACCACAGCGAAGCGCGCTACATGAACAATGAAATCGTCCCGGAGAAAAGAGAAAAGTAGAATGGATATGAAAAAGGTTTTAATCGCCATGAGCGGCGGGATAGACAGTACGGTTGCAGCCATGCTATTGCAAGAACAAGGCTATGATTTAGTGGGGGTAACTTACCGCACTTTCGACAGCATCTCCAAAGGATGTATGGAAAAAGAAAAAGGATGTTGCAGCGTGGACTCTCTTTTTGAAGCCAAACGCATGGCGCAGGACCTGGGATTCGAACATCATATTCTGGATATACGCCAGGAATTTAAGGACACGGTCATCACAAACTTTATCGACGAATACCTGCGCGGACGCACGCCAAACCCCTGTGTGGTCTGTAACTCCACCATCAAATGGGGCAAGATCATCGAAACGGCGGACGAGCTGGGATGCCAATATGTGTCCACAGGGCACTACGCCCGTATCGGTCATCAAAACGGGCGGTGGTATCTGCGGAAAGGAGCCGACGAATCGAAAGACCAAACCTATTTTCTCTGGACGCTGACACAGGAAAACCTCGCCCGGACTATTTTCCCATTGGGAGAACTGACCAAACCGGAGGTACGCCGGATCGCTCTGGAACATGGCTATGAAAAGCTATCCAAAAAGGTGGAAAGCCAGGAGATTTGTTTCATCCCGGAAAACGACTACCGGGCTTTTCTGGCCGAACACGTTGAAAACTACACTGAAAAATACGGGCCGGGGGATTTTACAGACACCCAAGGGAACAAACTGGGCACCCACAAAGGCTATCCGAACTACACCATCGGCCAGCGCAAAGGCTTAGGCATCGCTTTAGGCCAGCCCATGTTCGTGGTGGCCATACACCCGGAAAACAACATCGTTGTGTTAGGCACAAAGGACGAATTGCAAGGTAAAACCTTCTATGCCGGGAAAATCAACCTGATGAAATACGCAACAATCCCGGAAGGGCTTGAAGTGACGGCTAAAATCCGCTACCGCAACCAGGGCGGCAAAGCCTCGTTATATCCGGAAGGCGACCGCATCCGGGTGGTGTTCCACGAAGAAATGGATTCTATCACACCTGGGCAAAGCGCGGTGTTCTATGAAAACGAAGACATGGTGGGCGGTGGAATCATAGAATAAATTCTTTCGGAGCATAAAAAACGGTTACCTCCCTATTCCCCCATATCTGTCCGGCAAAAGCACCCGAACAAAACCGGATTTTCTTTCAGGTATCTGTCCGGCAAGCAGGAGTATCCACCGGAAACCAATCGTTCCCTCCCTCCGCTTCTTCGTATCATACAAAATAGGGCATCCCGCATAAATCACCTCCCTTCTTTTTTGCAGTCCGGAATTTTCTTGATAACTTGTAACGGCGTTTTTCTAAATTCACCGAAGGCATCAGGACGGGAACGGACGGCTACAAATAAGCATACATCCAAAACAGCACGCCATTTTAATCCTATGATTTCGGAACGGGCACTTAACAAAAAAAATATGCGGCACTATTGGATTCTTTTTATTGCACTGCTGTGGTGTCAGGACATGCCTGTCCTGGCTGCGGCAAAAGATTATCAGCACCTGGACTCTCTCCGGCAACTGACAAACCAAGTGTATTCCCCCGGTGTTCAGCCGGAATGGATCGGGGACTCCCCCTATTTCTGGTATAAAAACCGGGAGCGGGAAGGAGAATTTTTCTATCTGGTAAATGCGGAAACAGGGGAAAAACAACGCGCAGCCGAACGGAAAGAACTGGATTCCCTGATTCCCGAAGAATGGAAAAATAGCGAACGGCAAACCGACAAAGGAAATCGGAAAGAAAGAAGGCACGACGGGCAGGTATACTCCCCCGACGAACAATGGATAGCTTATATCAAAGATAACAATGTTTACATCCGCCCCGCCAACGGGAAACAAACGGACGAAATCGCCCTGAGCCGGGACGGTGCTCCGGGATACCCCTACGAAGAACGCCTCCGGTGGTCGCCCGATTCTAAAAAACTTGCGACGGTGAAAACCCGGCAGGTAAACTGCCGGAAAATTCCTTTATTGGAATCCGCACCGGAAAAACAACTGCAACCCGTGCTGCATTGGAGGGATTATGCAAAACCGGGCGACCTGCTTCCCGTTTCCCTCCCGGTATTGTTCGATGTGGAACAAAAAAAGCAAATCCCCTTAGACACCCGCCTGTATGAACATCAGTTCAGCCTGACATTCACAGGCTGGAGGCAGGATAGCCGTGCTTTCACATTCGAATTTAACCAGCGCGGACACCAGCGGTATATCGTGGGAGAAGTCAACGCCGGGAATGGCGCAATCCGTCATTTGATAGATGAAACTTCACCCACCTTCATTTCATACATCAACAACTATCGTTACGACCTGAACGACGGAGCGGAAATTCTCTGGCTATCCGAACGGGACGGCTGGCGGCACCTCTACCTGATCGACGGGAAGAGCGGGGAAGTGAAAAAACAACTGACAAAAGGTGAATTTGTAGTGCGTAAAGTGGACTTTGTGGACGTGGCAAACCGGAAAATTTATTTCATGGCTTCCGGAATGAACAAAAAAGAAGACCCTTATAACCTTCACTATTGCTGTGTTGACCTCGATGGAAAGGGATTCTCTGTCCTGACCCCGGAAAATGGTAACCATAAAGTTTATTTTTCCAAAGACCGCCGCTTCTTCGTCGACGTATATTCACGTCCGGACTTACCCCCGGTCAGCCTGCTACGCCGCACGGAAGACACAAAAATCATCACAATATTGGAAAAATGCGATGTCAGCAACCTGGAAAAGGCAGGATGGCAAATGCCGGAAGTATTCTGCGCCAAAGGCAGGGATGGCAAAACGGATATTTGGGGAACCATCTACCGCCCTACCCATTTCGACCCTTCGAAATCGTACCCGGTCATCGAGGATATATACGCCGGCCCGCACGACTCACATGTAGGTAAAGATTTTCAGGCAATCAGCTGGTTTATGTCCTCACTGGCGGAATTGGGATTCATCGTCGTGAAAATAGACGGCATGGGCACAAACAACCGTTCGAAGAAATTCCACAACGTTTGCTGGAAAAACCTGAAAGACGCGGGATTTCCGGACCGGATACTCTGGATACAGGCGGCCGCCCGGAAATATAAATATATGGACACGGAAAGAGTGGGAATTTACGGTTGGTCGGCAGGCGGACAAAATGCTATGGCAGCCCTGCTATTCCACAATGATTTCTACAAAGCGGCAGTTTCTTTCTGTGGCTGCCACGACAACAGAATGGATAAAGTGTGGTGGAACGAATTGTGGATGGGATACCCGGTAGACGAATCGTATAGCCGTTCTTCGAATGTGGACAACGCACACCTGCTGAAAGGCGATTTATTACTGATCAACGGAGAATTGGACGACAATGTAGACCCGGCATCCACCTTGCAGGTGGTGAACGCACTGATAAAAGTGGACAAACCGTTCGAACAGCTCTATATGCCCGGAAAAGGCCACGGCTTAGGAGGCAATTATGAATTTAACCGGCTTTGTGATTTTTTTATCAAGAACCTGCAAAAGAAATAAAACATACGGCAAAGACGACCACCTAAAAAGTTCCCCGGACTTTGCCATACCTGTCCGGTTTCATCCGGAAAACAGGCATTTTCACCGATAGAAACCCCGGCCCGCCGACAGCAAACCGCCGGAAAGCTGAAGTTTCAATCGGAATCTATAATATTATTTTTTCAATTTATCCTCAACGATCTCCGTGATCACTTCTTTCAGCGTAGTTCCCATGCACCGCACCATCTTGGGAATAAAACTGTTAGCGGTCATTCCCGGAGTGGTATTCACTTCCAGCATAATCACCTCATCTCCCTTTACAAAACCATCGATTCTGACAATCCCCTCGCAGCGCAGCAAATCATAAACTTCCGATGCCATCGACTGAATTTGATCCGTGATCTCTTCTGAGAATCGCCCCGGAATAATTTCATCCGACTTGGTTGCATCGTATTTCGCCTCAAAATCAAAAAACTCTTTCTTAGAAATAATCTCGGCCACCGGGAAAATCACTTTCTTACTTCCCACTTTATAAAGCCCGCAGGTAAACTCGGTACCGTCGATAAAGGTTTCCACCAACACCTCGTGGCATTTGCTGAACGCTTCCTCCATCGCCGCATCGAAATCCGCCGCCGTCTTCACTTTCGACACGCCAAAACTCGACCCCTCCGCGTTAGGTTTCACAAAACAAGGCAAACCAACAGCGTCCAGCACCGCCTCTTTATCATATCCCTGTCCCCGGGTCAGCATCACAGGCTCGGTCGTATGAATACCGAAACCGCGCAAATAATTCGTACAAGTGTATTTATCGAATGTAATAGCCTCGCAAAGCGTGCTGCATGTGGAATAGGGAACTCCCATCATATCCAGGTATCCCTGCAACATTCCGTTCTCCCCCGGCACTCCATGAATGGTGATGTAAGCAAAATCGAACGCGATTTTCTGCCCTTCCAGCATAAAAGAAAAATCATTCTTATCCACATCATACCGCTTCCCGTCTATATCCACCTGCCATACCCTTCCCTGCAAAATCATCAAATATTTATTATAACGCTCCCCGTCCACTTCCGAAAAAACATGATGACCTGATTTTATAGATACACCGTATTCGGAAGAGTTGCCACCAGCAATAACGACTACATTTTTTTTCATAATTCTTTAATATCTTAATCGATTTATAACCAGACAAATAAAAAACGACAGGACTCTTGGAATGACCCGCGCCCATACCGGATAATTTTCACAAAAGTAAAAGTAATTTTTGCATTCGGTAAGACAGGCTTTCAATTTTTTTTCAATCCCGGCAGAACCGTTTTTCAATATTCAATTATTTCGTACCTTTGCCGCTCACAAATTATTAAAACCAAACTGAATGCCAAACATTTCACAACGCGGAATAGATATGCCCGCTTCGCCCATCCGAAAATTAGTACCGTTAGCCAACAAGGCTAAAGCGAAGGGAATCAAAGTATATCACCTCAATATCGGTCAGCCCGACGTGGCGACACCGGAGGTCGCGTTACGAGCGGCGCACAATCTCGACCGGAAAGTGCTGGAGTATTCTCCCAGCGAGGGAATCCGCAGCTTCCGTGAAAAACTGGTGAAATACTACGACAAATTCAAAATAAACGTCAGCGCAGACGACATCATCATAACCACCGGAGGGTCTGAAGCCGTATTTTTTTCATTTATGGCTTGCCTCGATCCGGGCGATGAAATCATTGTGCCGGAACCGGCCTACGCCAACTACATGGCATTCGCCATCTCTTGCGGAGCCGTGATTAAAACCGTTCCGTCCACCATTGAAGAAGGTTTTGCCCTTCCTTCCGTAGAAAAATTCGAAGAACTGATCACACCGCGCACCAAAGCAATCCTGATCTGTAATCCGAACAACCCGACAGGTTATCTTTACACGCAAAAAGAAATGAATCAGATCCGGGACTTGGTCAAAAAATACGATCTATTCCTGTTTTCCGACGAAGTTTACCGGGAATTCTGCTACACAGGCGCACCCTATATCTCGGCATTCCATCTGGAAGGCATTGAAAATAATGTAATCCTCGTGGATTCCGTATCCAAACGTTACAGCGAATGCGGCATCCGGATCGGGGCACTGATCACCAAAAACAAGCAGGTAAAAGAAAACGTTATGAAATGGTGTCAGGCACGCCTGAGCCCCCCATTGATCGGGCAGCTCATTGCCGAAGCTTCTCTGGACACTCCGGAAGAATATATGCTCGACGTTTATAATGAATACGTGGAACGGCGGAAATTCCTGATCGACGGACTGAACAGGATTCCGGGCTGCTATTCCCCCATTCCGATGGGAGCATTCTATACCGTGGCGAAACTTCCGGTGGACGATGCCGATAAATTCTGTGCCTGGTGCCTGGAAGAATTTCAATATGAAGGGCAAACCGTATTTATGGCTCCGGCTTCCGGTTTCTACACCACTCCGGGCTTGGGCAAAAACGAAGTCCGTATCGCGTATGTCCTGAAAAAAGAAGACCTTGCCAACGCCCTGATTGTTTTGGAAAAAGCATTAGAAGCCTACAACAGCAAAAAGGCAAAATAAAATTCAAACCGGAGAAAATATGAACTTTCTCCGGTTTATCCACACCACTTCAACGCCGGGAACATCCCGGCTTACAGCAGTAATTAGATGAAACAACCGACTGATCTCACCCAGGGAAGTATCTTTCAAGGGTTATGGGTCATGGCAGTCCCCCTGATCTCAGCTTCTTTCATCCAAATGGCGTACAGCATGACCGATATGTTATGGCTGGGACATTTGGGAACAACCAGTGTGGCCGCCGCAGGAGCCGCCGGATTCTTCACCTGGCTATGCAACGCATTTTCCCTGCTGACCAAAACCGGGGCGGAAATCACCGTGTCGCAGTCAGTCGGGTCAAAGGACTTAAAACGGGCGAATATATATGCCAATCAGGCCGTCAAGCTCTCGGTATTGATCGCCTTCATCTATGCCTGCCTGATCCTGATCTTTGCTCCCCGGTTAATCGGGCTTTTCGATTTCGAAGCGGAAGTAACGGAACAGGCGGTAGGCTATATGCGCATCGTCGCCCCCGGTCTGTTCTGCCAATTCAACAACAACACCTTTAGCGGCCTATACAATGGACAGGGCGACAGCAAAACCCCATTCCGCATCACAGCAGTGGGATTGGTTGTAAACATCCTGCTCGATCCCTTATTAATTTATGGCTATGGCCCTTTTCCGGCAATGGGCACGGCAGGGGCAGCCATCGCCACAGCGCTCTCACAGTTTGTGGTATTCAGCATCTTTGCCAGAAAAGTATTTTCCTTCCGGTTTACATTGGGAAAAATCAGGTTATTTACAGCTCCCAACAAACAATTTGCAGGCAGGATTGCCCGGTTGGGGTTACCTGTAAGCATCGAAAACGCCATGTTTTCCCTTTTCTCGCTGACGTTGGCCACGCTGGCAGCCCGCTGGGGAGCAGTAGGAGTGGCCACCCAAAGCATCGGTTCACAGATCGAAGCGATTTCCTGGATGACCGCTGCCGGATTTTCCACGGCCTTAGCCTCGTTCACCGGACAAAACTACGGAGCGGGAAACTACGAACGCATCCGGAAAGGCTATCGCATGACCTTACGGATTTCCTGTTCGTTCGGAGCGGTTGCCGCCATCCTGTTCTGGATATTCAACAAAGAAATATTCAACATCTTCGTCACCGAAGAAGCCGCTATTCAGGCAGGCGGAGACTACCTGAGGATATTGGCACTCTCGCAATTATTCATGGTATTGGAGGCTGTCACAGCCGGAGCTTTCAACGGTTGCGGCAACACCACGCCCCCGGCATTGGTCAGCATCGTATTTACAGGGGCACGTATCCCTATGGCTTATTGGCTGACGACATTCCCGGCATTGGGGCTGAACGGGATTTGGTGGAGCGTCACCCTTTCGAGCATCGTCAAAGGCACGGTATTGCCTTTGTGGTTCGTGTATTTTCAACGGAAAAAATTGAATTTCTCCACGAAATAAATCATCGCGGGAAAAAACTGCCTGCCATACGGAGTAAATCTCCCATGCCCCGGATAAAATACAGGATTCGTGAGCATGTCCAGACGGACGATTTCCCGGTTTCATCCTCCCGTGAAAAATTAAAGAATTTTTTCTCTAATATTTTGCTCGATTCTAAAAAAGAAGTAAATTTGACGTCGGTATAAAAGCCCATGGAAAGAATTTTAGTATAACAATAAAAATTATAACAAAATGAAAGTAACAGTTGTTGGAGCAGGTAACGTTGGTGCAACATGTGCTAACTGCATTGCAGAAAAAGACATTGTAAATGAAGTAGTTCTTCTCGACATCAAAGAAGGTGTTTCAGAAGGTAAATCCCTGGATATGTGGCAAACCGCCCCGATCAACCTTTATGATACCCGCATCAAAGGTGTAACCAATGACTACCCAGCAACAGCCGATTCCGAAGTTGTGGTGATTACTTCAGGCCTTCCCCGCAAACCGGGAATGAGCCGCGACGATTTAATTTCAACCAACGCAGGTATCGTAAAATCGGTTACTGAAAATGTTATCAAATATTCTCCGAACGCAAAAATCATCATCGTATCCAACCCGTTGGACGTAATGTGTTATTGCTCATTCCTGGCTGCCAAAATCGATTCTTCTAAAGTATTCGGAATGGCAGGTATCCTCGATACGGCACGTTACCGGGCGTTTCTGGCCGAAGCATTGAATGTATCTCCGAAAGATATTCAGGCTCTTTTATTGGGAGGACACGGCGACACGATGGTTCCGCTTCCCCGCTACACCACAGTTGGCGGTATCCCTGTAACTGAATTAATGGATGCAGACACCCTGCATGCAATCATCGAAAGAACAAAAGTCGGTGGTGGCGAATTGGTTAAACTGATGGGAACTTCTGCATGGTATGCTCCCGGAGCTGCTGCCGCTCAAATGGTGGAAGCTATCGTTAACAACCAAAGACGTGTATTCCCGGTATGCGCCCTATTGAACGGCGAATACGGAATGAAAGACATCTACCTGGGTGTTCCGGTAATCTTAGGCAAAAACGGTATCGAAAAGATCATCGAAGTGAAACTCGACAAAGAAGAAAAACAATTGCTGGAAGAATCTGCCAAAGCAGTAAAATCGGTAATGAACGTGCTGGACGATATGAAAATGTTCTAATCGGAACTTTTTCACAACAGATAAAAACAGAGGCATACGCCTCTGTTTTTTTATATATAAAAGGTTAATATCCCTTTTTTATCTTGTCATTCCCCTGATATTGTTTAAGTTTGTGACCGAATCGTGGGACAAGAATCTATGAAACGGAAAAAACACCTGAAAGCCTGTCATTTCGAAGAACAGGCAAAACACATTTCCTACCGATCCCCCAAAGCCGTCATTCCAATAGAAATCGTTGAATTGGAAAGCAACAGCTATCACCTGATCACCCCTTTCGAAATAAACGGAGTCAAAGGGGAAGCCATCATCGATACGGGAGCTTCGGTCACCGTGATCGACAATCAGTTGCTGGAGGGGAACGAAATAGAAAAAACCGGAATCCAAATACAATCGGGAAGCGTCACCGGACAAATCGAAGATGTGAAAGTGATCCGGATACAGGAAGTGAAAATAGGCGGGCATCCATTCAAAAACATGCTATTGGCCGCGATAGACCTGGATTATGTTAAGGAGATGTATAACCGGCATCTGGAACGAAAAATTATTGCGCTATTAGGTTGTGATTTTTGCGTAAAACATTGCGTTGTGATAGATTATCAAAAGAAAATCTTAATCTGCCGCAGGTAATTTGAAAAAATATTATACTTTTGCGCATTAATATTGGTGAAAAGTATTAATAAAATTAAGTAATATATAATCTATTGTAAAAATGCAGAATAAAGGAGCGATTACATTACTTGCTATTGCTTTGGCATTAGTAAGTATTTACCAGTTATCTTTTACCTACAAGACGACAAGGGTTGAAAAAGCCGCACGTGTATATGCGCAAGGCGACCCTGACAAGGAAAAGGCATACCTGGATTCTATTGCAAACCAAGAAGTTTATAACTTTCTGGGACTTGCCAAATTTACTTACAAAGAATGTAAGGAGTTAGAACTGAACCTGGGTCTTGACTTACGGGGCGGTATGAACGTTACGATGGAGGTTGATGTTGCCGATGTTGTTCGCAGCTTAGCCAACTATTCTCAGGACGAAGCCTTCAATCAGGCGATCCAGGAAGCCGTTAAAATGCGTAACAGCAGCCCAAAAGATTTCGTAACCCTTTTTGGCGAAGCATTTGCAAGAATAGCACCGAATGCACAACTTGCATCTCCTAACATCTTCGGAACGGTAGAACTAAAAGATAAAATCAAAATCGGAGCTACCAACAAAGAAGTTCTGGACGTTGTACGTGCAGAAGCCGACGGAGCGATCGACAATACATTCAATATTCTGCGTACCCGTATCGACCGTTTCGGTGTAGCACAGCCTAACATCCGTAAAGCCGACATCTCCGGCCGTATCGTAATCGAGCTTCCGGGTATCAAAGATGCACAGCGCGTTAGAAAACTGTTGCAGGGAACTGCTGCTTTGGAATTTTACGAAACATTTGATAATGGCGATTTCTACAAATATCTGGAAGCTGCCAACGAAAAAGCACGCGACCTGAACAAAGCGACCGAAGTCCTGAGTTCTGCCGATTCATTGGCATTAGCTGCCGTTAACACTGCCGAAACCACGACAGCTGCAAACGATACGACGGGTAACAGCCTGATCAGCGGTTTAAGCGACTCTCTGAAAGTGGCTGACCAGGCAGAATTTATGAAGCAAAACCCGCTTTTCGCTTTATTGACTCCGAATATCGACCGCGAAGGACGTATCAATCAGCAAGGCTCGACAGTCGGTCTGGCACGCCTGAAAGATACTTCTGCTATCAATAAATTACTGGCATTACCGCAAATCAAATCTGTATTCCCGAGAAATGCCAAATTGTTGTGGGCAAGCAAACCGGAAGGGGATGTATTGGCATTGCATGCCATTAAAATCACCACCCGCGACGGAAAAGCTCCGTTGGACGGAGGTGCGGTAGTAGATGCCCGCCAAACATTTGACGACCGTAGCGGAGGTGCCCCGATTGTTTCAATGAACATGAACGGCGAAGGTGCAAAAGTTTGGGCACGTTTGACCAAAGAAAACATCGGACACAGCATCGCTATCGTATTGGATGATTATGTATGTTCCTCTCCCACCGTTAATTCGGAAATTAAAGGAGGTAGCTCACAGATCACCGGACACTTCGATGTGAAAGAAGCACAGGACTTAGCAAACATCCTGAAATCAGGAAAACTGCCTGCTCCGGCACGTATCATCGCCGATGAAATCGTAGGACCGTCTTTAGGTAGCGAATCTATTCAATCGGGTATGTGGTCATTTGTGATCGCATTCTGCCTCGTATTGCTTTATATGTTATTCTTTTATAGCCGGGGAGCTGGTTTAGCCGCCGACATCGCTTTATTCACCAACTTGTTCTTCCTGTTCGGTGTGCTCGCTTCTATCGGGGCGGTATTGACACTGCCAGGTATTGCGGGTATCGTATTGACGATGGGTATGTCCGTGGATGCCAACGTATTGATCTACGAACGTATTCAGGAAGAGCTGAGATCGGGCAAAGGCATGAAACTCGCTGTTAAAGAGGGTTACAAACAAGCCTACTCTGCTATTATCGACGGTAACGTGACCACCTTATTAACCGGTTTTATCCTTTATTACTTCGGAGAAGGCCCGATCAAAGGTTTCGCAACCACATTGATCATCGGTATCTTCACCTCTCTGTTCTGCGCAATCTTTATCACCCGTTTGATTTTAGACAGCGCTGTAAACAAGAGCGAAAACGTAAAATTCACCACTCCGTTCACGGCAAACTGGCTGCGCGATATTAATTTCCCGTTCCTGCAAAGACGCAAAGTGGGTTACATTGTATCGGGAATCATCACCGTGATCTGTTTGGCTTCTTTGTTCACCAAAGGTTTGGATAAAGGTATCGACTTCGTTGGAGGTAGAACTTATACCGTTGTATTCGACAAACCCGTACAGGTGGAATCCATCGCTGAAAGTCTGGCCGTGGTTTACGGTAGCGCACCGGAAGTGAAAACCTTCGGTGGAGACAATCAGGTTAGAATCACCACAAAATATCGGATTGCAGACGAAGGAACAGAAGCGGACGATGAAGTGGAAGCTTTACTGTATGAAGGATTAAAATCTTACTTGCCGGACGGCACGACAAAAGAGGAATTCCTCACCGAAAACCGTCAGATGTCTCAAAAAGTAGGACCCGCCGTTGCTGAAGACGTTACCAGAGCCGCTATTTGGTCGGTTGTTTTTGCCCTACTCGTCATCTTTGTTTACATCATGGTACGGTTCTCAAACTGGTGGTATGGAGCGGGAGCCGTTCTCGGTCTGGCACACAATACGATTGTTGTATTAGGGTTATTCTCGTTGCTTTCCGGCTTGTTGCCCTTCTCCTTAGAGATCGACCAGGCATTTATTGCGGCCATCCTGACCGTGGTGGGTTACTCCATCAACGATACCGTGGTTGTATTCGACCGTATTCGGGAATATCACCGCTTATATCCGAAACGTGACGACATGGATACAACCAACGCAGCTTTGAATTCTACGCTCCGCCGTACATTCAGTACCTCGCTCTCGACCTTGGTTGTATTGTTGGCCATCTTCATCTTCGGTGGTACTTCAATCAAAGGATTCGTATTCGCATTGTTGATCGGTATCATCGTAGGAACCTACTCTTCACTGTTCGTTGCCACACCGCTGTCATTCGACTTTAGAAGAAGATTCGGAAAAAAGGCTGAGATCATAAAAAAATAAATCGCTCCTTTTAATATATGAAAACCGCCCTCCGGGGCGGTTTTTTTATATACTCCCAACTTTCCTCTCCTTCTATCCGGGAATATTCCCCGGCTTTTTTATATTTGTAACAAAAACATACCATATATGCGCCAAATCCGGATATGCCTCGGTAGCTCCTGTTACTCCAGAGGGAACAACACCCACCTGGAAGCAATAAAAAAATACATCGCTGAAAACCATCTGGAAGCAGAAATTTCTTTCAGCGGCCATTTATGTGAAGAGCTATGCAACAAAGGCCCGGTACTGACGATCGACGGAAAAACCTATCAGGAAGTAAACCTATCGGGATTATATAAAATTTTACAAGAAGAATTCCCATGCAATTAAAACCCATCTACACAGAACCGGAAAACTGCCAGGATTGTTACAAATGTATCCGGGAATGTCCTGTAAAAGCAATCCGTATCGAGGACAACAAAGCCTATATCATGGAGGAACGCTGCATCTATTGCGGCCACTGCACCCAGGTATGCCCCACCGGGGCGAAAAAAGTAAGGGACGGTATAAGCCGGGCACAAATGACGCTGGAAAAGTTCCCCAAAGTCATTCTTTCCCTGGCTCCCTCTTACGTCAGTGAATTTAAAGACATCCCCGTTCCCCGGCTAATTGCGGCCATCCGCCGCCTGGGATTTTTCGGCGTATCTGAAACAGCTTTAGGCGCAGAAATCGTATCTGCAAAAGTCAGCCGTCATTTGCAGGAATCCGCCCCGGGTACATACATATCCACCACTTGTCCTGTCGTTGTGGAATATATCCGTAAATACTCCGCTTCCCGGCTTCCTGCGCTCACTCCGGTACTCTCTCCCATGCTGTCGCATGCCAAGCTATTAAAATCACACTATGGAGAAGATATAAAAGTGGTATTTGCCGGGCCTTGCATCTGTAAAAAGTTAGAAGCAGACAACCACAAAGAATTAGTTGAAGTCGCCCTGACCTTTAAAGACCTCGCCCAATGGTTTGAAAAAGAACATATCCTTCCGGTACAGGTGGAACCGGAAGCTGAAGACATATTTATACCCTATCCCTCCGGGCTCGGCACCCGGTATCCTATCGAAGGAGGAATGTTATCCGGCATCACCACCCCCGACAAAACGGTGACTAAAATGGCATTTTCAGGATTAGACAACATCGGGAACCTGATCGATGCAGCGGAAGATTTCCCCAGAGACACGACCTTATTCCTCGAATTACTGGCCTGCAAAGGTGGATGCAGCAACGGCCCTTCCCAGTTATCCGGGCTTTCACCCGCCACCAAAAGATACCTCCTGCAAAACTACCGGAACGCCTGTCCCGGCAATCCGGTGAAAGACTATGGGCATCTGGATTTTTCAGAAACTTACATCGCCAATGAAATAAAAACACCCCAACATTCGGAGGTGGAAATCGTCCAGGCTTTAGCCGCTATCGGGAAAACTGCCCCTTGCGACGAACTGAACTGCAGCGGTTGCGGCTATGATTCCTGCCGGGATTTTGCCGTAGCGATGCTCGAAGGAAGAGCCGAAGAAAATATGTGCGTGTCATACATGCGCAAAGTGGCGCATGGCAAAGTCACGGTTATGCTTCAAAAAATACCTGCCGGGGTGATACTGGTGGATGCCGACCTGAAAATATCAGACATGAACCAATATTGTGCCAACCTGTTAGGTGAAGACATCCGGATGATATACGACGTTTCTCCCGGCTTACAGGGAATGGTGCTGGAAAAGGTGTGCCCTTTCAGCGATCTGTTCCATTCCGTACTCTGTTCCGGACAGGAAATAAAAGAAAAACAAATCCGGGAAGGCGACCGGATATGGCTGCTATCTATCTACAATATACAGCCTCATCATTTAATTTTCGGACTTTTACAGGACTTACGCGAACCTTACGTCCGTAAAGAATGGATTCAGGAAAAAATACAGGAAGTGATACAGAAACACATGTCCACCGTACAGCAGGTGGCTTGCCTATTGGGCGAAAATGCCGCATTTTCCGATACGATCCTGCGCTCGGTGATAGAAACACTGCAAGACAATCACGAAAAAGGAATAACCGATGAATCAATATCCGACAGACGAAATATTTATTGAAGTCGATTGCTCCCAAAAAAACAAAACCGGAAACCCGGTATGCGGTGATTGCTTCCGGTCGCAAAAACTCGACCCTGAAGGCAGAATCATCACAGTCCTCTCCGACGGGTTGGGAAGCGGAATCAAGGCCTGTGTCTTATCGTCCATGACAGCTATAATGGCGATGAACTACACGGCCCTGAACGAAACTATTCTCCAAACAGCCCTCTCGATCATCCACACCCTGCCGGAAGACAGGGAAAGGAAAATCAGTTATTCCACTTTCTGCATCTTCGACATCGGTCTTTCCGGACAGGTGAAAGTGATCGAATACGAAACACCTCCGGTCTGCCTGTTTCGGAACGGACAGATCGTAGAAATCCCCAAACGGCACATCCCGGTGGAACGTGCCGATTTGGAAAACACTTACCTTTGGGTATCGGAATTCCGGCTTGAAAAAGAAGACCGCCTCATCTGCTTCACCGACGGGGTCAGCCAGTCAGGCATGGGAACTCCTCAAATGCCCTTCGGCTGGGACACGGGTGTGATTCCATATATCGGGAAAATCCTGCAACAGCACCCCGGAATCTCCGCCAAAGAGCTATCGGGTAAAATTGTAGCCCAGGCGGTAAAAAACGACGGCTTCACTTCGCTCGACGACACCAGTTGCTGTGTGGTGTATCGCCGCACTCCCCGCAACCTTCTGATCTGTACGGGACCTCCCTACGATCAGGGAAAAGATAGTTATTTGGCCGAGCGGGTAAACCATTTTCCGGGAAAACGAATCCTGTGCGGAGGGACAACGGCAAATATCATTTCCAGGGAATTAAAACGCCCCGTGAGCGTAGAACTGGACACCGCCGACAAAGAATTACCCCCTGTTTCCCACATAGAAGGCATCGACCTGATCACAGAAGGCATCCTCACCCTGAGTAAAGTGGAACGTCTGCTCACACAAGGACACTACAAACGTCCCTACGGGCCTGCCGAACAAATCATAGAACTTCTTCACAACAGCGACCGCATCATATTCGTCGTAGGAACCCGTATCAACACGGCCCATCAGGACCCTAACCTTCCCGTGGAACTGGAAATAAGGCGAAATGTGGTAAAGAAAATTAAATATTTATTGGAAACAAAATATCTGAAAGACGTAGAAATTAGCTATCTTTGAAGCCGCTAAACAAAATGGTAACGGATAACGGACGATTGCTGCCATTTTTCCTATATTCGCAATCCGGGCCCGAAATCTTTAATCTAAAATTTTCCTTATGCTGTACGACAATTTTGCAATGCTCACGAAACGGGAATTGTTAATCCGTATTGTTAAATTATTAAAAAACGACGAATTAGTTTCCCGGTTAAAATACCTTCCGGTGGAAATGCGTCCCCGCAACAAACGTCCCGTGAGGTGCTGCATTCACAAAGACCGCTACATCCTGAAACATAAAATCATCTCGATACTCGGATTCGAAATTACAGACGAGGAAATAGATTTAATCCACCTGTCGGATTTTGCACGCATGGCTATGGCGAATAAAAACGCCAAAGAAAACATCTTATCGGTAGTAAACGAAGCTTGCAGCGCCTGTATCCAGTCGCAATATGCGGTGACAAACCTCTGCCGGGGATGCGAAGGCCGGCCCTGTGTGATGAACTGCCCGAAAACAGCGATCTCCTTCATCGGGGGAAAAGCCAATATCAGCCGGGAAGATTGCGTGAACTGCGGGTTATGCCAAAAAGTATGTCCTTACCATGCCATTGTCTATACCCCTGTTCCCTGCGAAGACGTATGCCCGGTGAAAGCCATTACCAAAGACGATATGGGAGTGGAACACATCGACAAGGACAAATGTATCTATTGCGGGAAATGTATGCAGATATGCCCTTACGGAGCGATTATGGAACGCTCCAAAATTATCGACATCCATAAAACATTGAGCAACCCCAATAAACAAATCGTAGCCATTCCGGCTCCTGCCATTTACGGGCAATTCAACGCATCGCCCGGTCAGGTGCTCTCTGCGATCAAGCAAATCGGATTCGACGATGTGATCGAAGTAGCCTTAGGGGCAGAAATCACCATAGAAAACGAAGCCAAAGAATTACAGGAAAAAATGCACGAAGGACAGGCTTTCATGACCACATCCTGCTGTCCGGCTTATACGGGCTGGGTTGAAAAACATGCCACCATGTTAAAACCCTTTGTTTCGGAAACCCGCAGTCCGATGGTCTATGCCGCCCGTTATGCCAAAGAAAAATATCCGGACGCAGAAGTCGTATTTATCGGCCCGTGCCTGGCAAAACGCCATGAAGCCGACTCCGTTCCGGAGGTCGATTATGTAATGAGTTTTGAAGAATTAGGGGCATTCATGGTGGCTTATGACATCGATGTGGCGAACTGCCCGGAAAAACCGCTTAATGCCAGAGTAACCAAATTCGGCAGGGGCTTTGCACAGGCAGGAGGTGTTCGCGCCGCAGTGGTCAACACTGCCGGAGACGGATTCACCACCACGGCAGTCGAAGGACTGGATAAAAAGAATCAGGCCTTATTAAAAGCAATGGTCAAAAAACCGGAAGCCCAATTCGTAGAAGTCATGGCCTGTGACGGAGGTTGTATCAACGGACCTTGTTCGTTAGCCCCCCTTACCCTCGCAAAACGCCAAATCAAAAAAGTACTGGACAAATAATAAAACAAGCCCGGAGAACCATTCTCCGGGCTTTCTATTTCATTCCAATAAAGATTTCCTGTTCTCGGCTTTCAAAATAAGACATTCGCTATTCCGCAACGCCCACCTTCCCTGACTGTCCCGAAAGCCTTTCTTACATATAAAGGTCGCGTTCCCCGGAAGCGATCCGGTTATAATAAGATAAAAACGTCGGTAATAACTTTTTATCACTGAAAAACGGCATAGTCTCGATAGCCTTCAACTCCCGTTCGATCAATTGTTCCCCTATCCGCCGGGTTTCAGCCGAAGCATAATCATTCAGGTACTCCCGGAATGTCAGCACCGCATTCAGCTTACAGAACTTTCCTTCCACACCCTTTCCCAGCAAAGTCATAATCTTATCTCCCGTCCTGCCGCAACGGTAACCTGCGGTACAAAAAGAAGTGATGTATCCGTCCGTAGCCAGCTCACGTACCACCTCATCCAAACTGCGTTCATCCCCCAGCATAAACTGCACCTTATCGGGATTCTCATCCTGCCTCTTTTTCTGCGAATAAGCCCCGATCCCGATCTTACTGGAAGCATCTGTCTGGGTGCATCCGTAACGGATAATCTCACGCCTCAAATCGGCCCTTTCCCGCGCAGTCACAATCAGCCCGGTATAAGGCACAGCCAGACGCAAAACGGTGACAAGACGCTTACAAGCATCGTCCTCCACCAAATAAGGCGAATTTTCACTCATAAAAGAACCGGGAGCAGGCTGCATACGCGGGAAAGAAATCGTGTGAGGGCCTATGCCGAACTGTCTTTCCAAATCATGTGCATGATGCACCAGCCCCATCACTTCGAAACGCCAATCATACAAGCCGAACAAAGCCCCGATCGCCACATCGTCGATCCCTGCATCCATAGCCCGGTGCATAGCATACAACCGCCACCGGAAATTCCCCTTCACCGTATGCGCAGGGTGTAATTCGGCATATCGCCCCCGGTGGTAAGTTTCCTGGAACACCTGATAAGTACCAATCCCGGCACGCCACAGTTTTTTCAGATTTTCAACACTCATCGGTGCCGCATTGATATTGATACGGCGGATATTATTAAACCCGTTCCCGGAAGGAGTTGTCCTTTTGGTAGCATAAATCGTAGCCATAGAATCGGCAATATAATCGGCATCGCTCTGCGGATGCTCTCCATACACCGCAATCAACCGCTTATGCCCTTCATCGATCACCGCCTCCGTTTCCCGGCGCACCTCCTCCATCGTCAGCACATGCCTTTTTTCCTCACAATTCTCGCTCCGGAAACCACAATAAACGCAACTATTCACACAAAGATTCGAACAATACAAAGGCGCAAAAAATACAATACGGTTATCATACACACGTTTTTTCACTTCCAAAGCCGCTTCCCGCATCTCTTCCAGCAAATCGGGATCGGTCACATTCAACAACACGGCGGTTTCTTCCGGTGTCAGTAAATTAATCCCCAACGATTTTTTCAATATATCGCGTACATGCTGCGGATCAGGATTTTTATGCATTTCCAGATTCCTGAAAATACCCTCTTCATCAATAAAATCCTTTCCGTTAACCAGGTATTTTTCTATCTCGGCAGGTTTCACCACCTGCTGCGCCCATTCTCTTACATTCATCTTATAAACATTCTAATATATCTTTACAAAGTACATCAATATTTCGGACTTGTAAAAACTTCCCTATCGTAATTTTAGTTTATTTTTTCAATCGATCGATAAATAATATTTATCAAACAAAATTCCCGTAGAATGGTCTAAATTCTACGGGAATCTGTATCTGTTATCCGCAAGGCTACTCCCTCACCGTCAGCCCCCAGGCATCCGCATACTGGGGATACTGCTTCCGGATACGCCTCACTTCATTCCAACATTCCTCATGCGTATCGAACGAAGCGGCACTAACCCGGTACATCCCCTGCTCATTCCGTAAAATCGAACTATTTTTAAAACCCATAAAGAGCAAACGCTTCTTCAAAGCCTCTGCTTTCTCTTTGCTCTTAAAGCTACCCACAATCACATAGCAAGCCCGGATCTGCAACTCGTCCGAAGTCACCTTCTCTTCTTTCAGGGGAACAACCGTAGTATCTTTTGGCAAAGTATCCCGTTTCAACGTATCTTTTGGTAACGTATCTTTTCGCGGCAACACCGTTTCCACCAGCACCTCCGTCGGAACTTCCTTCTTTTTCTTCTGATGGTCTTTATGCCCGAACAAAAGGTTGATACCCACCCGGGCATTCATCATTCTGGTATTCGTATAATTAGCCGCCAATGAATTATCGGTCATGGCATACAACTGGAACGGTCCCAATTTCGCGGTAATACCTGCACCGATATTGGCATAATTACCCCGGGTTACGGTATAAGAAACAGAAGCGCTCACATTCCGGATCAGGCGGGCATTGACAGAAGCCGTCAAAGCCGGAATAAACATCTTATCCACCAGCGTGGCTTTAAACAAACCGCCGACATTGAACGTTTTATTCAACTGATAAGTGGCTCCCAAATGAAGTTTCGGGCTTAACATCGTATTATAGCTCCCTCCTCCCGGTGACAAACGGAATGTGGTATCCATCTTATCGAGCAAATGGTCGAAAGCATCGTCCAAATCCTCATAACCATCCTTATTCTGATTGATACTATTGGAAATATCCACACCTTCCCACACAAACTCTGTATCCTGATGAAAATTATAGGTATTGCTCTTATTCCCCCAATGGATAAAACCCAGATCGGTCAAACTGGCAAACAGATTAATCTTCTCATTCAACTTATATTGTCCTCCCAAATCAATGGCGAAACCGGGATTATGAGCATTCAGGAACGAAGAAACACCGAGCCCGTCCGTATTCAGGTCAAAGCTATCCCACTCCACGAACCCCTTATCATCCAAACCATACCTCACCTCTGCCGGAGAAGACACCCGGATATTCTGGCGCGACCGCAAAAGCAAAGTCCCGTCGTCCAAAGTCCGTACCCCCATATCCGAATCGGTCATATGCACATTGGCAACCCCCATCAGGAATTTTGCCCGTCCTCCCACAGTCAGCTTATTGTTCACCTCCTTCGACAACCCCAAAGCAAACTCCAGGTAAGCACTTCCATTCAACCCCAATCGGCCGAAATCCATATTCGGATGGCTGGCATTACCCTCCTTCAAAAAAGTAAGTAAATCCTTATTAAACCGGAGCATAAAATCATTCCGCTGGGTAATGTCCAACGTGGCATACCACTTTTTAGCCTTAATACCGAGAGAAAAAATTGAATTTTCGTTATTAAAATTAACGAAATTCCTCTTTTTCAACCCTTTATAAAACTTATCAATATCCACATACACGGAATCTTGCCTCTTCACAAGCAAATCCTCCACCGCAAACGAAGAATTGAGATAATTCACAGAGATACCGCTAAGTCCCGGTAAACCGATGAAAACCTTGTATTCTGGCTGATAAGCCGGATTAATCCGGTAACGCTGCGGAAAATTAGATAAAAAATAAGACGTATTATTACCGTCCTGTCCATTCACGCTGCCCACAAATGACAAAAAAATCAAGGAGAGCAGGATACTACACTTAAATTTCATACTTCAAATAAAGAATTTTTAACGCATGCACATTTACGCGGTAAATGTATGTTAAATAACCAAGATATTCAATAAAATTGTGCATTTATCTCACATCTTTTTACAAATTCCTGACAATCCGCTCCAGTCCCGTCCGTTCCTGGGGCATATCTTTGAAAAGATCGTGAAAACAAGCCTCGTCCATTTCCCGCCAATCCTGCTCCGTCAAACCAATCGTCTGCGGCTTGGGGAAAAACTCCGGAACACGATGCTCCTTCGCCCTCCTGTTCCAGGGGCACACCTCCTGACAGGCATCACACCCGAAAATTCGTCCTCCGGCAAGCCGTTTCAACGCCTCGGGATACTCCCCCTTATTCTCGATCGTCTGATAAGAAATACACCTCCGGGCATCCACCTCATAAGCCGTCAAAGCCCCGGTCGGGCAAGCCTCCACACAACGGTTACACCGCCCGCAATAAGAATCCGTGAACGGCTCATCATACACATCGAAAACAGCCGTAGTCACAATCACACCGATAAAACAAAATGAGCCCAACTCCCGGTTAAGCAACAAAGTATTCTTTCCCTGCCACCCCAACCCCGCACGGCGCGCCCACTCATGCTCCAGCACCGGAGCGGAATCCACAAAACACCGTCCTGTCACAGGCTCCATTTTTTGCAGCTCCCCTAACAAACGCCACAACCGATCCTTAAGCACAAGATGATAATCCTTTCCCCAGGCATACTTCGCTATCCGGGGAATCCCCGGGGCCTGCTTCCGTGCCGTATAATAATTCGTCAGGGTAACGACCACCGATTCGGCCCCCTCCACCAGCAAAGCCGGATTCTCCCGTTTATCCAGATTCCTCGCCATATAGCCCATCTCCGCATTCTTTCCGGCCTCAATCCACCCCCTCAACCTCGCCACTTCATCAGACAACAATGCGACAGGAGCAACTCCTGCCGCATCAAAACCGATTTCCCGGGCTAAATCCTTCAATTTCTGCAATTCCATTCCGAAAGCAGCCTTCTTATATATCGTAACCCAATTCCAACTTTGCAACCTCACTCATCCGGTCGGGAGTCCATGCGGGCTCAAAAACCAGATTCACCGTAACACTATCAATCCCCTCCACCTCCATCACCACATCATGCACCTGCTGCACAATCTCGTCGGCAATCGGACACCCCGGAGCTGTCAATGTCATATGAATCAACACCTCCGAAGGCTTCGGGAACTCAATATCGTAAATCAACCCCAAATCCCACACATTCACCGGAATTTCAGGATCATAAACCGTACAAAGTTTCTCTATAATCAAATCTCTTACTAAACTTGCAGCCATGCCTATTCATTTTAATAACCAGAATCTTCGTAAAACAAACTCATTGATTAGCGTAAGCAATCCCATACATCTTAATTTGTTTCACCATAGACAACAACCCGTTCGAACGGGTGGGTGAAAGATGCTGGGTCAATCCGATCTCATCGATAAAATGCATATCCGCTTTCGCTATATCCTCCGGCTTCTGTCCGGAAAACACCCGGATCAACAGCCCCGCAATACCTTTCGTTATAATCGCATCGCTATCGGCCGTAAAATACAATAATCCGTCCTTCATTTCCGCATGAAACCACACTCTCGACTGGCAACCTTTAATCAGATTATCCTCTGTCTTATGCGCCTCGTCCATGCCCGGCATGCCGGAACCGATCTCGATCAGATAAGCATACTTATCCATCCAATCGTCAAAAACCGCAAATTCATCTACGATCTCTTTTTCTATTTCTTCTATGGTCATCTTCCTATCCTTATACAATAAAAAACGCCTTACAAATTCCTATTCCGGTCAAACCCCGAACATCATCGCCACCTTTTTCAATCCGGCACAAAACAGGTCGATCTCCTCCCTCGTATTATACATCGCCAGCGAAGCCCTCACCATTCCGGTCACCCCATAATGCTGCATCACCGGCTCGGCACACAACTGCCCCGTCCGCACGGCGATTCCCATTTTATCCAATAAAATCCCGACATCGGAATGATGAACATCACCCAAAGCGAAAGAAAGCACCGACGACTTATGGGAGGCCTCTCCGAAAATTCTCATCCCCGGCACAGCATGCATCTGTTCCAAAGCATACTCCAGCACCGGATACTCATAAGCGGCAATATTTTCCAAACCAATCCCGTTCACATAACGGATCGCTTCCCCTAAACCGATAATCCCTATAAAATCAGGAGTTCCGGCCTCAAACTTAAAAGGCAACTCATTATAAGTAGTCTTCTCAAACCTGACCTCCTTGATCATCTCTCCTCCTCCCTGCCACGGCGGCATCTGTGTCAGCAACTCTTCTTTACCATACAACACCCCGACACCCGTCGGCCCATATATCTTATGCCCGGAAAAAACAAAAAAATCACAATCCAAAGCCTGAACATCCACACTCAAATGCTGCACGGCCTGCGCCCCGTCGACCAATACTTTAGCCCCCACAGCATGAGCCTTACGGATAATCTCCTGCACAGGATTCACCGTTCCCAGCACATTCGACACATAAGCCACCCCCACCAACTTCACCCGTCCAGCCAGCAACTCATCCAAATGCGTCAAATCCAACTCCCCGTTATCCCGGAAAGGAATCACTTTCAACTTCGCCCCTTTCCGCTCACACAACATCTGCCAGGGCACGATATTCGCATGATGCTCCATCTCCGTCACCACAATCTCGTCTCCCTCCTTCACAAAAGCCTCCCCGAAAGAATGAGCCACCAAATTTATACTCTCCGTCGTCCCCCTGGTGAAAACCACCTCCTTATCGGAAGCTGCATGCAGAAATTCCCGGACGAGTTCCCTCGCCTCCTCATTGGCATCCGTACACTTATTGCTTAAATAATGAACCCCCCGGTGAACATTGGAATTATACTTCAAATAATATTCCCTCATCTTATCCACCACCTGCAACGGCCGTTGCGTCGTAGCCCCGCTATCCAGGTAAACCAACCGTTTACCGTATATCTTTTCTTGCAATATCGGAAAGTCTTCCCGTATTTTATCTATATCAAACATAAACTCCGCAAATAATCCCTTACTAATCACGCAAAGATATGAAATATATTCAATATATGAATATCCCCGCTCCTTTCAATCATAATAACTTTGGATTATTTCAAGCAACATCAATTCTTCAAAAACACGCCATAACATTTCCCACAAACACCCTTATATGAATATATTCAAACACAAACAACTTGAAAAAATATAAAATTTTCTCTACAAAAATAAGGCATACAGAATGTATTCCCTTTCAATACAAAAACAACACATAAAACATAAATATTAATTTGAATTATTTTTTTAAGAAAAATAAAATATATTTGTATAACATTTTATTGACATATATTATATATTAAACACATATTATGATATGCATAATATGTGAATAAAATACCACTAAATATATCTAACATCAACAACTAAAAATTAAATCTATGAAAAAGAAAGTTTTAATTTCAATTGCTTTACTGGCAATGACAGTGGTTGGGATAAATTTAAGTCGTCCTGACTCTACAACAGGAGTTTTTTTGAAAAATGCAGAAGCATTAGCCAACAACGAACAGACTAATGAATGGGAATCGAATTACAAATATTGCCGATGCAAAAATGACGACAATGGAGGCAAAAGCTGTTATTCAGGAAATGCAATATCTCTACGTCCTTCCTGTGGGAAATCCGACATAGGCGCCTCTCTCGACTGTCGCAGCAACGATAGCCAATGCCGGGATTAAACTAAAAACATCACAACTTCAAACTGTATTGAATAGGAATCCAATACAGTTTGAATAAACAAGATATTCCACCTATGCAGAAAATAGTATTTTTATTGTTCCTGGCAATGCTTTACAGCTGCCACCCCGTCCCTGATAGCCGGAATAAAATCGACTATCGAAACATTCCGAATCAATCCGGCAGAGCAAACGGTGTTTTCTCTGAAATCACATTAGATAGTTTTTCTATCTATATGGGAGGGGACAATTTAACATCGATGGAAGGAGATTTTTTTATCCAAAAAGATACCATCTATTTTGGAGATCAGCAGTTAGCCAGCATATTTATGTATGACACTGCCGGACGTTTTCTCTCCTCCCGCCTTAAAAGGGGAAAAGGTCCCGGAGAAATTTTCGGACTGCATACGATGACTCCTCTGCCGGAAGGCTATGCCATTATAGATCAGCAATGGAATGTTTACCTTTTCGACAGGCAATGGAACAAAGAAAACCAATACCGTATCAACTGGCAAACACAAAAATCATATAAAGCCCTGCTCGACAATCCCGATCCCAACGAACGGGCTATCTATGAAGTGGAATACACAAAAAATAATTTGCGCCCTTTCGGCGATAAAAACTTAATATTTCCCATCGTAACCGAACACGAACGTTATAATAGCTATGGAGGCGAAAATGCCCGTCATTTCTATGAAAATTCATACACCATCGCGATTATGGATATAGAAAACGGAAACATTATCAAAATGCTCTGTAATCGTTCGCCCGTATATAGTCACTACAGATACCTGCCTAACTTTAAATATGTATTCTTCGATACCTTTAAAGACACATTGTTTTATTCTTTCGAAGCGGATACATTAATTTATAGAATGGGCATCAACGACACTATTCCTAACGTATCGTTCGGCCTTGCTGCCCAAGGGCTAAACACGAAATATACGGAAACCCGTGATTTGAAAGAAGCCGATGAAAACTTTGCATCAGACCGGAAAACATTCGGCTATTATAATTATCTGACTTATATCCCTGAAAAACAAATCCTGTTCAAAGGATTTTCCACAGGAACTCCCCTGCAAAAACATGGAATACAAATTTATCGGAATACCCGGCTGATCGCAGAAATAACCGTACCCGACAATTTTAAAGTTTTCGGATATTCTGCCCCCTATTATTATGCAACCGGAAAACCGGACTACAACGATGACCGTATGAAAATTTATAGGTTCAAATTAAACTTATAAAAATGAAATATCTCTGGAGTATAGCATTTCTTACCTATCTATTTTTTCCGTTTTTTTCAAAAGGAGAAAATCCTGAATCCTATTCTATTCAGGTTATAGACACAAAAAATAATCCGGTCGTTGGCGTATATATAGTGCAACACCCACAGCAACGGCTTATCGGCAGCACCAACGGTAATGGAAATATAGAGATCGAAATGTCTGACTTCTTACCGGAAGAGAAACTCATATTTCAATGTATGGGATTCCATTCAGATACTTTAATCATAAAAGAAATTAAAACACGGACAACCATCATTTTAGAAGAAAACAGTATCCAGCTCCCGGAAAGCGTTGTATCCGTCACTCCCGTCAAACAACTTCTGGCACAAACCCATAAACAATTACAGCAAAAATATAAAGCCAAAGAAAGCACATGCAGATATTATGGAAACGGGATATATTCCAAAGCAGTGGAATGCAATGGAAAAACCGTACAGCTATTCCACGAATACGGTTTATTTTTGACAAGCGGCAACTGTCCTCAAAAGGACAAATTTGATCTGGAATATCGTTTAAATTTTATCCCGGTCTACACCGCAAGAAGTTACGATTTAAACTGTTCAGGTAGCGACACGTTAAAATATATTTCAATTTCGGGCAACAAAAAACGGGAAGAAATACGATTCGATGCCACTTCCAGAAAGATATTCAATATCATGCGAACGATTTATTTATACGCACCCTTGTTCGTCACTCCTGAATATTTTGAATTTAAACTCACAGATATAGACAGTTCTTACTATACCATACATTTTTCGACCAAACCCGAATGTTTTCCCAAAAAAGTAAAAGGTTTTTCCAGAGGGATATTACAAATCGACCGAAAAAATCAACAACTGCGAAACATTACATTGGAATACTTTGACTATTACCTCTATACATTAAGCTCCAATCCCCCAGAAAAAGTCCCCTATATAACTAAAGTCAAAGCGCAATTCGCTTACGACCAGGAACAACACGCCTATATCGATCAAGCGACGTGCGAAACACAATGGAAATATAAAGCGGATTATCAGGCTGACGTTTATTCCATTGAAACTCCGTCACGCCCATTTGCATCCAAAAATCAATTGGTTGAAAAAGAAAGCTGGAAAATAGAAAACTATCAGCCGATTCCGAAACAATATCAAAATACCGAAATTGCCGTGCAATCGGATTATGCGAGTAATTCCGCAGGAACTTACACATCGTTATTTATAGAAAAATACCCTAATCCTTTTGCAACTCCGGAAGCTCAGGCTTCTTTAAGCCGATATTGCGAAATAGAACAACAATACCAAAAAAATAGCGATAAACTTTATTGCACAGAATTTCAAATCACACACTGGGATTCAGAATTCCTTCGTAAAATGAAACTTGCCAAAAAGAATCTTTTAAACTATTTCTATCAAGATCCTTTAACCCCATAATCTACATAAACACATTCATCTATAAAATTGCAGATATGAAAATACTTTTCCTATTTCTCATGATCTTATGTCTTTCGTGTAATTCCCGGAAACAAGAAATAAACCGGACCATAAAGGAGTGGAGTAACAAGACGATTATTTTTCCACCATCCTTACAGACAAAAGTTTACGGAAAAGACACCAATGCTTATGAACTATTAAATAGAAAATACAAAATATTGTTACATGTCGATTCCACTGGCTGTTCTCCATGTAAACTCGGCTTACATTCGTGGACAAAACTCATCGAATCCTACCGTCCCTATCAGGATAGCGTTTCGTTCATTCTTGTGGCCCACGTCCTTAATCCCAGAAAAATGGAAATTATATGCCGAGAAAATCAGTTTACCTATCCGATATTTTATGATATTGACGGAAAAATGGACAAAGTAAACGCATTTCCTCAGGACGAAAAGTTCAGATGCTTTTTGATTGATTCCAACAACAAAGTGCTTGCCATCGGCAATCCGACACAAAATCAAGACATAAAAAAGCTCTACGACAATCTGATCCTAAACCCATAAAACACCCGTATTTCCCGGTCACGGCTTCGGACACGAACCATGCATTCACAATACCCCATGACTTTGTAAAACCATACAAATTCTATCACACAAAACATATTTCCCTAAAAAACCAACAGATCGGTCATTCCATAAAAAAGGTGGCATCCCGTTTTCCCGGGATGCCACCTTTTAAAATATAAACTTACTTTTTAATTCTCTGTCTTTGCCGTATTGCACAAATGGCAATTATAACATTTAGAAAGTTCACCCCGCAAACGCTTCTCGACCAGGTCATCGATTTTCACCCGTAAAGGCTCTAAATTTACCCGGCGGATAATATCGTGGGCAAAGCCGAACATCATCATCATCTTAGCCTCTGCCAGACTGATGCCCCGGGAACGAAGGTAAAACATAGCCTCTTCGTCGATCTGCCCCACGGTAGCCCCGTGGCTACATTTCACATCATCGGCATCGATCACCAACTGCGGTTTGGCATTAATACGGGCGGCATCCGATAGCAATAAATTATTATTGGCCTGATAAGCTTCTGTTTTCTGTGCGTCCGGACGCACACGGATACAACCCGTGAAATTAGCCAAAGCGGCATCGTCCAGCACTCCCTTAAAATGTTCGTTGCTATTACAATGCGGAGCTATATGGTCGATATATGAAAAATTATCCACCACCTGCTTTTTATCCAAAATATATAAACCATACAAATGGCTCTCTCCTCCCTCCTCATTCAGGGCCACATACATATTATTACGGATCAATCCCCCGTACAAGGTCACCATATTACTTTCAAATATGGAATTACGATGTTCTGAAACGAACAAAGAATTGATTTGTGAAGCGCCTAAATGCTGGTTTTGCACCTGATAATAATCCAAATGAGCATGATCACCCAGATAAACCTCCGTTGCATTATTCATCAGGAAATGGTTATCCGACAAAGTATGGTCGCACACCAACACCGTAGCCCTGGCGTTTTTTCCTAAAATAATCAGATTACGTTGAAAGCCCATTAAATCCGCTTTTGCCCGTAACAGATTGATAATTTGCAAAGGCCTTTCCAATACCACATCGTCTGGAATATAAACAAACACCCCATCCTGGGCGAAAGCCGTATTCAACGCCACTAACCCATCCTTCCGGGCAGCAGGGGCATATTTATTATAATGTTTGTGGAACAGGTCGGGATATTTTATACTGGCTTCCTGCAACCCGCACACCACGATTTCCTCCGGCAAATCTTCCCGGATATTTCCTTCGAACCACCAACCGTTCGTGGTCAGCACGGGATAGGTCACCAAATCGGTAACTGCACAGCGGAAAGCCTCATTCAGATCCACATCCTGCCGGATGTATTTCAGAACAACCCGGTAATCACGGTCGAATACAGGCAATAAATTGGCATAAATATAATCCTCGGTCTTCTGAGGTATCCCTCCCAATCTTACAAATTCCTCAAACGCCTCTTTCCTGTATCCGTTCATCACGCTGCTACATCCCTGTTCCAGCAAAGAACGCCCTTCTTTGAACAAGGAAACGAAGTCGTTATTTATTTTTTCAAGTTCACTCATATATTCAATTTTTGATTCCGGACTTATTCCCCACAGAGCATAAATCGTAAATCATCAACTTTCTTACAATCCCTTCACCTCTTCTTTAATCCAGTCGTAACCGTGTTTTTCCAATTCCGCTACCAACTCTTTGCCGGCAGTTTTCACGATCCGCCCGTCATACAACACGTGCACCACATCCGGGACTATATAATCCAGCAAACGCTGATAGTGAGTAATCACAATCGTCGCATTTTCCGGTGTTTTCAACTTATTCACCCCATTAGCCACAGTCCGTAAGGCATCTATATCCAAACCGGAATCCGTTTCGTCAAGGATTGCCAGTTTCGGCTCCAACACAGCCATTTGGAAAATCTCGTTTCTCTTCTTCTCTCCTCCCGAAAAACCCTCGTTCAAAGAACGGTTGAGCAATTTACTATCGATCCCCACCAATTCCATTTTCTGACGGATCATTTTCAAAAAATCCCCGGCAGGATAAGGAGGCTGTCCGCGATATTTCCGGATTTCATTAACTGCCGTTTTCAAAAAATTCACGGTACTCACACCGGGAATTTCCACCGGATATTGAAAACTCAGGAAAATACCTTCCCGGGCACGGTCTTCAGCCGGAAGCTCCAACAAATTTTTACCGTTGAACTCCACTTCGCCCTCTGTCACTTCAAACTTATCCCTCCCGGTCAAAACAGCCGACAAAGTACTCTTTCCGGCTCCATTCGGCCCCATGATCGCATGGACTTCTCCGGCTTTCACTTCGAGGTTTATCCCCTTTAATATTTCTTTCCCGTCTACAACGGCATGTAAATTCTTGATTTTTAGCATAATCGTTCTATTGAAAATTTGTAAAATGGAATCACAGGTTTCCTCATCTCCTTTTCCCCATTTCTCCAAATATATAACCTAATTTATGTCGTCCTTTCAGCCCCTCAATTTATCCGACACTGCCTTCCAAACTGATTTGCAGCAGTTTTTGAGCCTCTACGGCAAATTCCATCGGCATCTTATTGATCACATCCCCGGCATAACCTTTGATAATCAATCCCACAGCATCCTCCGTAGAAATTCCCCGCTGATTGCAATAGAAAATCTGATCTTCCCCGATCTTCGAAGTCGTTGCCTCGTGTTCCACCTGCGCCGTCGAATTTTCAATCTCCAGATAAGGGAAAGTATGTGCCCCGCATTTATCGCCCAGCAACAAAGAATCGCACTGTGAATAATTACGGGCATTCTGGCAACTCTTGACCACCTTCACTTTTCCCCGGTAAGAATTACTGCTATATCCGGCAGAAATTCCCTTCGATACAATACGGCTACGGGTGTTATTCCCAATGTGGATCATCTTTGTGCCGGTATCCGCCTGCTGGTAATTATTGGTCACGGCCACCGAATAAAATTCACTCACAGAGCCGTCCCCTTTCAGGATCGTACTCGGATATTTCCACGTGATAGCCGAACCGGTTTCCACCTGTGCCCAAATCAGCTTCGCATTTTCGCCCCGGCATATTCCCCGTTTGGTCACAAAATTATAGATACCGCCTTTCCCCTCCTTGTCGCCCGGATACCAGTTCTGCACCGTGCTGTATTTCACCTCTGCATTTTTTTCCACGATAATTTCCACAATCGCCGCATGCAACTGGTTTTCATCCCGCTGCGGAGCGGTACATCCTTCCAGATAGCTCACATACGATTCATCTTCTGCAACGATCAGGGTACGTTCGAACTGTCCTGTATTTTGCGCATTGATACGGAAATAAGTGGACAACTCCATCGGGCAACGCACTCCTTTCGGGATATACACGAACGATCCGTCACTGAAAACGGCGGAATTAAGTGCGGCAAAATAATTATCGTTATAAGGAACAACCGTTCCCAGGTATTTTTTTATCAAATCGGGATGATTTTTCACCGCTTCCGAAAAAGAACAGAAGATCACCCCCCGCTCCGCTAACGTTTCTTTAAACGTAGTCTTCACCGAAACACTATCCATCACGGCATCCACCGCTACCCCCGACAACGCCAGCTGTTCATTCAAAGGAATGCCCAGCTTATCGAATGTCGCCTTCAATTCCGGATCCACATCGTCCCAATTCTTCGCCTCTTTCTGTTTCGGGGCGGCATAATAAACAATATCCTGATAATTAATCTCCGGTATATCCAACTGCGCCCATTTCGGCATTTTCATCGTCAGCCAGTGACGGTAAGCCTTCAGCCGGAACTCCAACAACCATTCAGGCTCTTCTTTTTTAGCGGAAATGATCCGGATAACCTCTTCATTCAAGCCCTTTTCGATCGTTTCCGTCTCGACATCGGTAACAAATCCGTATTTATATTCCCCCCCGGTTACTTCTTCTAATATATTATCTTGTTCTTTAGCCATATTATAACAATTGAAAAACGAATAGCTTCGATTTCTGGTCTCCGCTTATCCTTGCAAAAATACAAAATATATTCAACACTCCAATCCTAATTATCGCCCGCTCTTCGGTAGATATTATTTATTACGTGATAATCAGAAACTATGATCCGGAATACATTGAAATTCTTTTGTTCTGTTTTCCTTTTACACTACCTTTGCCGTCAAAGCAATAAAATTCAGAAAAACACAACTTACATGAGTAACGAAGAAAAAAAATATACGGAGCTTTCCACGTTAGGGGAATTCGGACTAATCGACCACCTGACCAAAAATCATAAATCTCAAAATCCGTCCACCCTCAAAGGTGTGGGGGACGATGCCGCCGTTCTTGATTACGGTAATAAAAAAATTTTGGTCAGTACGGATATGTTGATTCAGGGCGTACATTTCGACCTGACCTATACCCCCCTGAAACATCTGGGCTACAAAGCGGTTGCCGTAAATGCCAGCGATATATACGCCATGAACGGGACGCCGAAACAGATCACCGTTTCATTGGCACTGTCCAACCATTTCTCGGTGGAAGGGGTAGACGAACTTTATTCCGGCATTTACCTGGCATGCGAACATTATGGAATCGATCTTATTGGAGGGGACACCACCTCCTCCCAAACGGGAATGTGTATCAGCATCACCATTATCGGAGAAGCCAATGAACAGGATATTGTTTACCGGAATACGGCCAAAGAAAACCAACTGATCTGTGTGAGCGGCGACCTGGGAGCCGCTTATATGGGACTGCAATTGCTGGAACGGGAAAAAGTGGTTTTCGCTGACAACAAGGAAGCACAACCGGATTTTACCGGGTATGAATACATTCTCGAACGGCAATTGAAACCGGAAGGCCGCGGGGATATTTTAAAATTATTACGGGAAAAGAACATCCGGCCTACGGCGATGATCGACATTTCCGACGGGCTGGCATCGGAAATCATGCACATTTGTAAGGATTCGGGAGTGGGCTGTAACATCTATGAAGAAAAAATCCCGATCGACTACCAAACCTATAAAATGGCGGAAGAGTTGAATATGAACGTGACGGTCTGTGCCCTGTCAGGCGGTGAAGACTATGAGCTTTTATTCACCGCACCGCTGGAAGATTTCGAAACGCTTTCCGCAATACCCGGCATCAGCGTGATCGGACATACCTGCAAAGCATCCGAAGGCTGCTACATGACCACCCGTGACGGAAATACCTTTGAGCTGAAAGCACAAGGCTGGACAAATTTCACCGCTCCGGAAGAAAAATAATTACATGCCCATGGAAGGGGGATTCCCTCTTTCATGGCCCAATAAAATAGACACATCATGGCAAGCGATTTAAAAACGATTTTGACAGAAGTGCAGGAAACCAGCCGAACGGGAAACCGACGGGAACTTTCCGCCACCCTCCGGCAATTGCTCGGTAATCGCCGGGAATATTACTGGCAAAGTGTCGAGGAAGAACTGCTGGACGATTACGCCGACGCCCTATACAAAATGCTGTTGCTGGAACTCGACGAGGAAGAAGAAGACAGCATCGAGATTGCGGAATTGGCTTATATGGGTATTTGCACCGTATTGCAGCAAAGCGAAGCTCCTTCCCCGGAACTCTACAAACGGCGTTTATTGTTGCTGCACTATTTCTGCGATTATTTCACAGACTCGGTGATCGAAATATTCCTAAAAAAATACCGGACAGACAACTTATTACAAGCCAGAAATTTAGCTATTGAATGTTTGGAAAAAATGCAATTGTCGGATATGTTCTATCTGGAAGAAAACGAGCCCGATTTTATTAACCGGGACGAACAACTGGCAGATGCCTGCAATGCGATAGAAACGGATGTAAACCTTTCGGAAGAAGAACAGCAGGAAGCCGACCTGCTGCATAAGGTAATATATGCTTATCTCAAGGCTAAATATAAGAACAGAGAGCTTTAGGCCCTCTGTTCTATCCCTTGCGAATTAATAACGATTATTAAATCTTCTTTCTCCGCCCCTCGGTGAGAATGAACGTCCGCCTCTGTCGCCACCTTCTTCTCTCGGTCTTGCTTTCTTAACAACAATAGTTTTACCCTGAAATTCTGTCTCATTAAGGGCGTTGATTGCGTTCATGCCTTCGGTTTCATCTTCCATTTCAACAAAACCAAAACATTTTGAGTTTCCAGTTTCCCTGTCGATAATGACTTTGGCTGAAGAAACAGTACCATGCTCTCCGAAAAGAGCAGCGAGATCGTCACCAGTTGTGGCTGAACTCATTTTTGCAACAAAAATATTCACAATAAAAAAATTAAAAATTGATTAAACATGTAGAAGGGTACGTAGTGATCTATTTTTAGTTACAAAAACACAAGACTAAGATTCTTCTATGATTACAAATATAAATTAAATAATTCATAATCAGAAAAAATATCGTTTTTATTTCAAACGCAGAAAATTTTCTCTACTTTTTCTTTAAATATTATTTGCACTTTCAGATTAATTCCATACATTTGCACTCGCAATCAAGCGATGGTGCCATAGCTCAGTCGGTAGAGCAAAGGACTGAAAATCCTTGTGTCCCTGGTTCGATTCCCGGTGGCACCACAAAAAGAAAAATCCCTGAACAATGTTCGGGGATTTCTTTTTATCAGCCTCTCCCTTTTTTTCCAATTTCACCTATCCCCCCCGATAAATACAGGCCCTTTATTTATCCGTTAGCATACATCACGCACTCAAAAAATCGAAAACAACCCTTTAGTCCCCATATATATGCTATCCGGTTTTTAAAATATAGAACAAGGGGCATAAGATAAAAAGCATCATCTGTGCCAAGCAGTACCACCGTCCCCGATACTCCCCCGTCAGCTACGGGCTGTCCAATTACGCGTTTTTAAATACAAAAACGAAAGCAATAGCAACAAGCCACCGTAAACATATTCACTGGTCCAGGCCACAGAAACATTCATTTTCATATACATCACCAAAACCACCACATAAAGAATATACACCCCCATCGTTATGGCCATAATCCGCATGGATTTGTTCGTATTCCCCGTACCCGAAACAGCGTTGAATAAAATTAAGCCGGGAACAGACAGGAAATATCCCACCAACATGATATACATTGTCGGCATGGCCTCCCGGACAAGTTCCCCATTATTGGTATAAACCTGTAATATAGCAGAGGGAAACAGCGCAGCCAACAACAAAAACGGGATTCCGATTCCATAAGCCAACCGGATCGCCTTTTTACAAACATCCCAAACTTCATCTTTTCCCTTTCCACTCCCCAGCAAATTACTTACCATTGAGCTTACCGTATCGGCGAAAGCAAAAATCACCATAAAAAAACAGGTATTTATGCTCCTCATAATGTTAGCGATAGCCAAAGACCGTTCTCCTAAATGTTCGATCGCCATAAAAAATAAAAACCATTGTGACGGAAACAGCACTGACTGCAACATGGTCCAGGAGGCAATGTTCCAAATCCGCTTAAATTCCGAAAAATTAAATCTTAAATTCCGGAACAACCCATATTTATCCCGGTCTATTTTCAGCCAGGTGTATACGGCATAAAACAACAAAGAAACCAATTCGGCCAATGAAGATCCGATCGCGGCCCCGGCAATTCCCAATGCCGGGAATCCCAATTTTCCGAATATCAGCACATAATTAAACACGACATTGCTCAGCACCATCACCACAGAATTCAACGTCAGGGTCCGAGTTTCCGTAATTCCGATGTAAAAGGCGCGGAACAAAATAGCGAGGAATGAGAAAAAGAAACCAAACCTCCTCCATTCCAGATAAGAAACCATTGCTTCATACACCTGTTCGGAGGATACCCAATATCTCAAAACGGACGACACGAAATATTCACTGGCAAAAAACAGGATGGTTGCCAGAAAAAGCAGGAAACAGGCTCCCTGGGTAAACAAACTCCCGATCTCTTTATAATTTCCCTCCCCGTTCCTCCGCGCTATTAAAATTTGCACACCTATACTGAAACCGAAACCGAGCATATAAACGGCCATATAGAAAACTCCTGCCAATGCCGAAGCCCCCAATTCGATTTCACCCACGTGCCCCAAAAATGCAGTATCCGTGATATTGATCAAATGCTCCATAAGCAAACTGATCAGGACAGGATATGCAATAATCCATATTTGTTTATAACTAAAATTCATAACATGATCGATGATAAAACAAACCTACTCCCCTGCACTTCATTCAGGATTCAATTTGTAAAAATTAAACATAGGAAATCATCCCTTCTGAAACGAAGAGAAAAATATGCCTTCCGGACATGAAACGGTGAAAGGCAAGGGAAGTCGCTATCTTCGACGGTTATATCTCATGCTTATAAATTCATCTGTCACCACAAAAGTAATCTTAAAGCGGATACTTTCCAAAAGTACCCGTTTTATTCCTCTCCTGTTTTCCAAAGTACCGTGATCCTCACCCTTGTCCACTGGGATTCTAAAACCTACTTACCCGGAAAACTTTTTCTACACGCTCACTGGCAAAGTAAAGCCTCCAATTCGGCCACCGACTCCACAAGACGGTCGGCTCCTGCCGCCATCAATTCATCCCGGTCGCCATATCCATAAAGTACCCCCACCGTTTCCAGCCCGAATACCTTTGCTCCTAAAATATCGAACTTACGATCTCCCACCATCACCACTTCTTCCCGGCTGGAAATTCCATTGGCTTCCAGCACATAACGAATTACATCCGCTTTGTGGTTACGTTTACCGTCCAAGGTGGCTCCACCAACAAAATCGAAATATTCGCGCAAACCGAAATACGACAAAATCTGCTCTGCGAAAAATTCAGGCTTAGACGTAGCGAGCATAATCCGTTTTCCTTTACTCCGCAAATGCCTGAGTAATTTTTCCATCCCGTCATACACCATATTTTCACGCCAGCCTGTCACTTCAAAGCGTTCCCTATATTTTAAAATAGCCTCTCCGGCTTGCCGCTTCGTAAATCCGTAGAACTCCATAAACGAATCCTCCAACGGAGGACCGATAAATTTATAGAGCTCCTCTCTTTTCTGTACTTCTATATGAAAGTGCTGCAAGGCATATTGCACCGACTTTGTGATACCTTCCTCCGGATCGGTCACCGTACCGTCCAGATCGAACAAAACATAAGTATATTTATTTTCCATAAAAAAGAACGGTGGCGCATCGGGATGTGCCACCGTGTAAAATTTATATAACTACTTTAACATCAATTCGATTTGCTGATTGATGAATTCCATTTCATCAGGACTCAGCGCAACATCCGCGGCTTTAGCGTTTTGTATCGCCTGCGCCGGATTTCTCGCCCCGACCAAAGCTACCGTCACCCCCGGGTGATTCACCGTCCAACGGATCACCAATTGGGCAAGAGTAACACCCTTTTCATCGGCCAGCGGTTTCAATTTATCCAAAAACGCATTCGTATGCTCGATACTGTCGTCTGTGAAAAACGGATTATGCTTCCGATGATCGCCCTCTGCAAAAAGGTAACCCGGTTTCATTTTCCCCGTCAGCAAGCCTCTTTCCAAAGGACTGTACACAATCACCGCCTTCTCATTTCTCATGCAATAAGGAATGGTTTCCCGGTCTGTGCCCCGGTTCACCATGCTATACGGGATCTGGTCGGACACCAGGTTGATTACTTTCCCGGCATCTTCCATCAATGCCGCGTCATAATTACAAACTCCGGCATACCGCACCTTCCCCTGTTCGATCAGGCGTTCCACCGCCTCGAATGTTTCACTCAAAGGAGTGGTGCTATCCGGCCAATGAATCTGATAAAGGTCTATGTAATCGGTTCCCAGACGGCGCAAACTATCCTCGCATTCTTTCATAACGCTCTCTTTGCCCGCATATTTATAAATATCTATATCTTTCCCCTGATTATTTTTACTTTTAAAAGCGAATTCTCCCTTTGCCAAATCCCAGCGCATTCCGTACTTAGTCAATATCTGCACCTTATCACGCGGAATCCCTTTGATAGCTTCGCCTACCACTTTTTCACTCTCCCCCTGCCCGTATATCGGCGCAGTATCTATGGAAGTCACCCCCAACTCGTAAGAAGCCCTGATCGCTTCAACTGCTGCCTTGTGGTCTGCTTTCCCCCACATCCATCCACCTGCTACCCATGATCCGAAAGTAACGACGGACAAGCTTAAATCCGTATGAATTAATTTTCTGTACTCCATAAATTTATCATTTAATCATTCTAAAGTCTGACTATATTACGAAAATCAAACGCAATCCGGTTGCTATTTTACATAATTTGACACAGGTTTAAACTCCACGTCCAGAGATTCCCCCTTTTTCAGGGCACATTCCATATATCCGGATGAAACGTCGAACTGCTCCCGGCTACTTCTTACCCCCATAGCATAAGCAGGGATTTTCACCTTCAATTTCACATCAGTTTCCGCCCTGAATTTCGCCTTCGCCAACATTTTCCCCTTCCATTCGACATCCACCACCACACCTCCGCGTGCGCGCAATCCCTTAAAGCGGCCTTCCGACCAGGAATCCGGAATGGCAGGTAATAGCTCGATGTACCCCTGCTGACTTTGCAATAACATTTCCGCAATTCCGGCACAACCTCCAAAATTCCCGTCGATCTGGAAAGGCGGATGCGCACAAAACAGATTAGGATAGGTACCGCCCCCCTGGAAAACAATTTGCCCGTCTATCATCACAGGCCGTAAAAGTCCTTTCAGTAAGCGATATGCCCGGTTTCCGTCGTGCAAACGTGCCCAAAAATTAATTTTCCAGGCTTTCGACCATCCGGTTGCCTCATCTCCCCGGCGTTCCAAAGTTTTACGAGCCGCTTCCGCCAATTCCGGAGTTTCCATCGAAATCTGGTTAGCCGGGTAAAGCCCGAACAAATGTGAAACATGTCGATGATGCACATCCGTTTCCCGGTAATCCTCCAGCCACTCCTGCAAATAGCCCCCGTCAGGGCTGATCTGGAACGGAGGCAATTTCCCGATCGCCTCCCTCAACTGTCCGGCCAGTTCCTCGTCCATAGCCAAAATACGGGCGGCCTCGACGGTATTGGCAAACAACTCCCTCACAATCTCGATGTCCATGGTCGGCCCCATACAAACAGAAACAGGACGGTCGCTACCCGGCATATAAAATGCGTTTTCCGGCGAAGAAGAAGGAGAAGTCACCAGCCATCCGTGTTTAGGCTCGATTACCATCGACGACAAAAAGAAACGGGCAGCCTCCCTCATAACCGGATAAACCTCCTTCAAATAAGCCTTGTCCGGACAAAACAGGTAATGTTCCCACAAATGACGGCACAACCAGGCGCCTCCGGTATTCGTCGCTCCCCAGGAAGCCTTTTCACCGGGAGCGGTGAATTGCCAGGGATTGGTCATCATGTGGGCCACCCAGCCATCCGCACCGTAAAAAGTCTGAGCGGTCACCTCTCCGGACGGCACCAATCCCTTCGTCAGCTCAATCAAAGGCAAATGTAGTTCCTGCAAATTCGCCACCTCTGCCGGCCAATAATTCATCTGCAAATTAATATTCAAATGATAATCCCCATTCCATGGCGTTTGCACGGTATTCGCCCACAACCCCTGTAAATTCAAAGGCAACGAATTTTCACGCGTTCCCGAAATCATCAAATAACGCCCATATTGGAAATAAAGGGCGGCCAAAGCCGGTTCATCCTGTTCCTGAAAACGAGCAAGCCGCTTATCGGTAGGCAAATCCTCCTTCGCCTGTCCCAAATCCAATTCCACCCGGTCGAATTTCTCCCTATATTTACCCACATGAGCTTGCTTCAATTCCTTATAGGGTTTCGTTTCCGCTTCCTTCAGCAGGGCTGTAACAGTTTGCCCGTAATCGGGATTCTGAAAATCTGTCCCGGCAGAAATCAAAATATAAGCCGTAGTCGCACCATTCACATGGATCACAGCCGAGTCGGCAAACAATGTGCCGCGACCTCCTTCAAGCAACACTTTCATCTGGGCCATATAGCGGGTTCCCTTGCCATTAAAGCCATTTTCAAGCTGACCCTCCATATACACAACCTGATCGTTGGAATAGCACGAAAACCGTTCCGGCCGATCCAGCGCAACATCGAAATTCAGCTTACCGTCCCGGTTGGCAGTCAGTTTAACTACGATAAGATCATCGGCATGCGACACAAAATACTCTCTCTTATACCGGGTTTTTCCCAATTTAAAATGGGTCCAGGCCACCGCTTCATCCAGTGCCATTCCCCTTTCATAATCGGAATATTCAAGGCCGTCGGAATCTCTGAAAAAATAATCTATATTCAAATGGCCCAACACCTGAAAAGAACCATAAGGAGCATTCGCCCCGTTACCCTCCGCCGATCCTACTCCTCCACAAGTAAAATGCTTATACATCATTTCTTGCGCCTCTTCGTTTTTCCCCTCGGCCAAAAGCTTCCGGATTTTAGGCAAATACGTTAAAGCCTCCTTATTACGGGCATCTTCCATCCCCCCCGACCACATGGAAATATCGTTTAGCGTGATTTTCTCCTTAAATACGCCTCCGTCGGGCATTGCTCCCAAACGTCCGTTCCCCAGGGGAATGGTTTCCTCCCATTTTTGGGCAGGGGCACTGTACCAAATCCTTAACCCGCTGGGAGCAGGGCTTTGCTGGCAAGATAAAATATTAACCAGAACGATCAGGCAAAAAAGTAGTTCACCTATCTTCATACGCAGAAAATTTTTGGTTTCTTCAAAGATAACATTTTCTAAATAAAATAAATTTTAATCTTTTCTTAAATAAAAAGAGGGAACAACCGTGTTGTTCCCTCTTTCGTCCGTAAAAAGACTTTATATTAAAATTTATAAGCTAAACCCAGCGAAGCGGTATAAGCATTTGAATGATACCTGCCGCTAAACACTTCGGACTGCTTGGTCACGACATTCGTGAAATTATAAGAACCGTCCCGGCAGAAGCCCTGAATATACAGGAATGCAAAATCGATCTGGAAATTTTCCACCGGTTCGAAAGTCAAACCACCCGAAAAACCCATTTTATTCATACCCGGAGTTTCCGGATTATAATTATCGGAACGGATAGGGCTTTGGTCGAAATAAACACCGGCACGCACATCCAAACGCTCGGTTGCGCTGAAACGTCCGCCCACCCGGGCTATGATTGTATTTTTATAATTCTTTTCGGCCTTAATGGAATAACCGTTCAGCACATTCTGGGTAAACTGAACATTCAACGAATCATAAGCCTGCCATCCCACATATTGTAGATCGAGAGCCACTTCCCACCGTTTCGTAGGACGATAGCTCACCCCTAAAGTGGTGTTGGAAGGCAAAGGCAATTCTGCTTTAAATGTCCCCTCGTTCAAAGGAGGAACAGCCATCTCCGGATTCAATTGTCCCAATTGTGCAAACAATTGTTCGATCTTCCAGCTGGCATAATTCAACTCGGCTTCACCGGATTTCACCTTCATTTTAATCCGGGAACGATAAGATAAACCCAACGTCACTTTTTCAGAAGCATCGAACATAATTCCCACATTGAAACCGGCCCTGACTTTCGCCTTACCGTTCAAAGTGGCCGCAACCGGAACAGCTCCGTCAATCTCCCGGATAGTACTAACGATCGGCCCTTTGATCGCTTCCGGAATATTCGGATTCATTTCAAGCCCGGTTCCCAGCAATTGAAACTCCGCCGGGCTAAACAACGCGCGCGACAATTCCACCTTACCGATAGCCAAGTCCAATCCCGCCCCGATACTCAAACGGTCGCATATTTTATAAGAAAAGGTAGGCTGTATCACATAAGACCTCAAAGAAATATCCTGAATCAAATTCGATCCTTTCCAATCTTTCGGCCATTTCAAAGAACTGCCATAAGGAGTAGTAAAAGATATTCCGGCAGCAAAATTATCATAGATACGGAAACCGGCATAAACATACACCGGAGAACTCAGGGGATTATCGGTTTTCTCCGAATAATCGCCTTTCGTATATTTTGCATTGGCCATAACGGCAGATATTCCGGCAGAGAAATCAAAAGCCTTATCCATAAAAACCAATCCGGCCGGATTGAAGTGCATACTTTCCGCCCCCAGCTTCATTCCGGTTCCCACATGCCCCATTCCTGTTTGTTTTGTACTCAAGACATTCACCTGATACCCTTCGGCGAATACCGGAAAAACCATTCCGCTCACCAGAAGAGATAAGAAAAATTTCTTCATAAAATCATTTTTAGTTCATAATAAGCAATAGTCCTACAAGATGTAAACAATCGCAAAAAAATTTGAAATGGCAAAAATAAGTACTTTCCCCCCGGCTTGTTTCTACTTTACGGTATGCAGTCCCAACTTTATCCTCCCGAAACAAAAAAAATAAAAGATAAAAAACAGGAATCCGGCCGGATATAGCCTTATCTTTGCTCTCCGAAAGAATATACGTCACACGGATAGATTAGTTCAGGCTATGATAGAATTTAAGATCACAGACGAATATATTGAGCTGATTAAATTGCTCAAAGCCACCCAGGTTGCAGAAAACGGCGCAATGGCAAAAGCTCTGGTAGAAAATGGAGAAGTTCTCCGCAACGGAGAAATTGAAACCCGGAAACGGGCAAAAATCATTCCGGGAGAAATCATTGCAGCATTGGGCGAAACCATCAAAGTGGTATAAGCCTCCCTCTTTCACCCGGTAAAGCCTACCGGGTAAAAGAGGCGACGTATCCCCCTGCTTTACTCAGGTTTATCTTGATCGTATCTGTTTTCACAGCAATTCCGTTTCCCTGTTCCACATGATGCTGGTTTCCCTCCACATCGGCAACACAAGTATAGGAATAGTTCCCTTTTCCAAGGAAATCCAAAGGCAACTCTATGGTTTTGGCATACTCTGAAATCACGGCCAAAAACCATTTTTTTCCGCTACGCCGGGCAATAGCCACCACATCACCGATTTCCGAAACATCCAGCACCACACTCTCGTCCCACACCGTAGGGATCGACATAAAGAACTCCCTGGCCGGATGTTCCAAATATTCTTTAGGATTTCCGCCATAGCACAAAAAAGGCGAATCCATCACTACCAACGTTGCAATCTGGTGGGCTTGCGTGGTTTCCCCCATCATATTTTTCATAAAGGTGAAAGGAGTATAATCCGCATGTCCCACGACAAAACGGGTGAAAGGCGTCACCGTATTCTGATCCTGCCAGGCCGAACCGTATTCCAACCCCAGTATGCCTTCACGGGCCACCTCATTCGGATAAGTGCGGGAAAGTCCGGTCGGCTTCGCACAACCGTGAAAATTCACCATAAGCCGGTAACGGGCAGCCTCCTCCAAGGTCTGAGTTTGATAACGGACAACTTCTTGCGTTTCCCGGTCGAAAAAATCAATCTTAACTCCGGCAACACCGATATGACGGCACTTCTCAAAAAATGCCTTACGCCGTTCAGGAGTTTGTATCCCTGCAATTCCTTTACGGTCGGGGTAGGCTTTCCAAATAAAAGTTTTTACCCCCTTTTCCTTTGCATAATCCACCACTTCCTTCAGCTTTTGCCAGCTTTCCTCTTCCGTTTTTCCCCAATGGCTCCAGCCTTCGTCCACCAGATTGTAGTCCACTCCTAACTCTGCGGCCCAATCGGAAAACAACTTCATATTCGCAATAGTTACAGGATATTTGGCTAACCAGCTCCACACCGATTTTCCCGGAACGATCCAATCTTTATTATTCCGGAACACCTCTGCTTCCGGAGCCGATACATCCGTTATAATATCATTGTTTACCAACGAATTCAAATCCCCGATCATCACAACCCTCCAAGGAGTGGCCACTTCTCCCTCACACCGGGCCACACCATCCAGCCGGACCCTGAAAGTCTGCGGATCGACAGCCTGTAAAGCCATCCCGGCAAAATCCCGTAATCCGGCCTCTGAAATCAAAGCATATAAATTTTCATCGCACTTCACCGTCACGGGAGGCCCGGCTAATTGCCCTTCCTGCAAATTTCCCGATAAATATTTCCGGTAAGCCCCTTCATAAAACCCGATAGAATTTTGCGCCCATAAGGCCTTTCCCACAGGCAGAGAAAATGTAGTGAAATCGTCCACTTCACCTCCCTGTCCGGCAAGGTAACGAAACGCTACGCCGTTTCCCGCCACCCAAACTTCTATACGAAACGAAAGTTCCCCATTATCCACGTCATAAACGGCACAATGATAAGTGTTTTTAGTCCGGGAATGTGCTCCCCGCGTTTCATAGTCCAGCTTTTTTTTGAAAGTTTTAACAGGACGAAGACCTGTGCAACGGTCGCCCAAAGTGTCTTTCCCTATTCTCCACCTGACCTGCGAAGCAGCAACCACCTCACGCCCATCGTAGGCCACCGTATACTTCAATTTTCCTTCTTCGATAGAAATTCCCCAGGCCACCCGGTGATCCGGAGAATAAAGCCGGAAAGAATCAGCGAAAACGTTTTCGTATCCACCGACATAAAAAATACAAAGCAATAAAAACACCCGAATATTCATAAAAAATAGATTTAGTCAGCACTTTTTTTGAGCTTTCAAACGCTCCTGCTCGATCTCAAAAGCAATTCTATGGCTTTCCAGCGACGATTCGATATGGGTAAGCAAAGCCCGGCCATTTCCCAAACGGACTGCCTGAATAAAATCATGCACAATATTCAAATCGGCTCCTCCGTGAAAATTACATTCTCCGGCACTAAACGAAAAATCGAATACCTCGTCCGGCTGGTCTGCCTGAAAATGCCTTACCGTTAACGTGTGTTCATCTCCGAACACTTCTCCCCGGCTAAACATACAATGGGTTTTCCGGGCGGACTCCTTCGTAAAGGCATCCATAGAAAAATTGATCGTCACCTCGTCTTCCATAAGCATGGAAACCACCTGATGATCGACCACATCGTTATCGCAATGATATACACAGCGCCCATAAGGCCCGGTACGCAATTCATGCATAATCACCTCGTCCGCATCCGTATTTTCCGGCATATCGAAATGCCGGAGCCAGCGTTTCCGCCGAAAATAAAGATCAATGGCCGAATAAGGACAATCCCGTTCCACGGCACACCCGTCCGTGCACCTCAAAGTGCTGCCGACAGGGGCATTGCTTGCCTTAAACCATTTCAAACTGCCATAAGAACTAACGCCCAGGCATTGTTTCCCGGTAAGCCACACCAATAAATCCAAATCATGACAAGCCTTCGACAAAATCATGGGATTAGTTTCACTTTCTTTCCGCCACAATCCCCTCACGAAAGCATGTGTCATCCGCTCTATTCCCACAGCTTCCACATGATTCACACTGATTAACTCCCCCAAAGAGCCTCCGGCCACAATCTCCCTGAGTTTCATAAAATAAGGATGATAACGCAGCACATGACAAACCCCCACGATTCTTCCCTTTTGCCGCGCGCTCAACACAATGTCTTCACATTCCCGGAAAGACTGGGCAATCGGTTTCTCGAGTAAAACGTCATACCCTTTTTCCAAAGCCAACATCGTGGGCTGATAATGCAAGTGATCCGGAGTACAGATAAAAATAGCATCCGCCATTTTTTCCCGGCCTAAAAACTCCTCCCATTCCGTATAACAATGTTCAGCCGATACCCCGCAACGCTCAGCCAGGTGTTCTCTTCTCACCCGGTTAGGCTCAACCACAGCAACAATACTCATTTCTTCAGGATGCAGCAAAGCATACTCTGCATACGCATTCATCCGATTGCCTGCACCCAAAGCCACCACTGTCACTTTCCGCTTTTCCATATCGCTTGCTCCTATCTATTTGAATGGAAATATATTCTTTGCCCGGATTAATAAATTTCCAGCATTTCTTTCATCGACCCCAGATAATATTCACGCCATCCCTCTGTGATTTCATCGTAAACTTCATCAGGGATATGAGCATGTCTCAATTCCAGCAAAGTTTTTCCGTTTTCCTTTTTCAGCTTAATCTCCACCAGCGATTGCTCCTTCTGCTCTCCGAAAAACCACTCCTGCACCAAACGGCGGTTAGGAACAACTTCCAGGTTCACCCCGGTAATATCCCCCTCCCACAACGAAAACACATAGCCGACCTCCGCTTTCATATCCGCAGGATACCCGCTCCATATCTCTATCTGAAAAGGATTTGTCAAAGCAGCAAACACCTCTTCCGGATCGGCCGCAATAACCAGTTTATATTCAAAATCCATACCTTATATTATGATTTCTGACAAAGATACATTTTAGGCGGGGAATTTCAAATCTTTAAAGCCCCTCAAAATAAGCGACATTCAAAAAATGTTCCTCTCATCCGGTCCGCTTACCTCTTTCTCAACTCTTCCAAATACCCGGCGGGTGTCCCGGCACAAATCAATCCAATTTCCGGAGCAAGGGATTGCACCGCTTCCAACACCTCGATTTCCGGATAATAGACAGGATGAACAAAGTTCAGGTATTTCAATACCCGGAACGCATTGAAATGGTCGAAGAAACGTTTCACGAACTGCCTCTCAGAAGCGCAATTCGCACTAATTTCAAGCAAACATTCTTCCATGCCCGTATGAATCAGGAAATCACGAACGCCTTCGGCCTGCTGTCCGAAATAGGCACGAATCCGCCCGGAATCCCCTTTATACAAACAGGTTATCCCGTCAAAAAAAGATTTTAATACCCGGAAAGCTTCGAAATGGTAAACCCGGTACTCTCCGTTATGATCGGCAATCGCCCGGACAGCCCGTCCTGTCCCAAAAGGCGTACGCTCTGAAAACCGGGACGAAGGAAACACGCACACCTCCGGCAAATGGGCAAACCGCCCGGTGGAAATCAGCTTTTGAATGAAATAAAAATCTTCCCCCGCCTGCCGTTTATTCATGCCTCCCTGCAACACATAATCGGCGGCACGCACGGCAAAAGCCGAACCGATACAAGTATAGGCATAAGGATGTCTGCAATATTCCAGGGCTTGCTGATAATAGCGCAAATACAATTCATACCGGATAATTGCCTGCCGTAAAATTTCGGAACACTCTTCCCCTTCATAACGATGCGCATAAGCCAGAGTAATCCCCGCAACCCGGCTATTCCGAAATTTCCGGATAATTCCTGTCAAGTATCCGGGTGCAACCAAAGTATCCGCATCCAGCGAAGCAATAGGGCACTCCATCCGTCCGTGCCGGAAAAAATAAAAAGCAGCCTCATCCATTGCAATCTTACGGGCTAACCCCACTCCCGCCCATTTAGCCGGCAAATCGAAAGCTTCGATCACCTCCATCCAAACGCGGGACATCGGATGCCGGGCTATCCACCCCTTCAACTCATCCGCCAATCTCCGGTTACGTTCCTTCAAGGCCCCGTCCTCCGCTTCCGAATGGTTCACCACCACTAAAACGCCTGCTTTCTCCCACTCCGTCTGGCATCCCCCCAACGATTCCAATGTTCGAAAAATCTCCCAATCGTCTAAAACAGGCACAATGACAATCACATCCAGATCGTCCGGGAAAGAAACCGGCAATCCTGTTTTATTCCGTTGAAAATATTTTTCCCAATGCTCCATCCAGAGGTTTTATAAAAAAGAAGACAAGAAAAAAGGCTGATTACTCAGCCTTTTTCATTCGTTATATATCTCAAACTATTATTTCTGATGTTCTTTATCATATTCAGCATTCAAACGCGACACCACGTCTTTGGTAATGTCGAAACCGTCCTGCGCATAAAAAACATTCCCGCCGTAAGTGGTGCTTAACACGATATTAAAACCTTTTTCCTGATTATAGGTTGCCAGGAAAGAAGTGATCTTATCGAATAATTTTTTATACAGATCATTTTGTTCCCGCATCATCTTATCGGACATCTCCTGTTGCAGGCGTTGAAAATTCTGCTGCTTGATCAACAGCTGGTCTCTGGCTTCAATAGCCCTGGCTTCGGAAAGGAAACCGTTATTCTGTAACTTACGCTGAAATTCATTCGCTTCCTGATCTAAGGATTTAGCTTTCACATTCAACTCTGTTCTTCTATCTTCCTGCTTCTTCAAAAAAACTTCATTCAATTCTAAAGCCAACTTATAGCTGCTCATCAAAGAATCGGTATTTATATAGACAATTTTTGTTGCGCCACCGTTTTCTGCAACAACCGGAGCAACCTCTCCTTGTTCGCAACCCTTACGACCGGAAAAATGCAATACAAATAAAACAATGACAGCGATCAATAATACGCCGTTCAACACAATAGAAAGATTCTTCATAAGAATAATAACTTTGTTAATACTAATTGAATCTGCAATACACCTAAATTGCTGTACAAAGATATACTTATCTTCCCTTATTTGTTTTCGTTTTTCCTTTTTTCTATATAATAAATCTTTTTTAACAAGTCCACTTCCCCCGGATCCAGCCAAATTTCCTGGTCTTTTATCTTCTTTTGAAAACGTAATTGTTTATATGCCGAAATACTTTGCGTACCGACAGCCAGCCCCACATCCACATGCCCGCGCATCTCCACGCTCCGGGCATACTGGTTCACCATCATCCGCTGGTTCATATCGGCATCCATTTCTTTCACAGGAGCGTAAGCCTGCTTCATCACTCCCGCCATATTATTCCGGGCATACATCAGTTTTTGTCTGCGCTCTTCCCCGAAGCGGCGGACGATAATGGCTTCAGACAACATCAGGGTGTCGGGCGTCATAAAAATACCCAGCATATACTCTTTATCGGTCAGGGAATCGGGCACAACAACGACATAAGGTTTAAAACCGACGTAAGTAAAGCTCACGGTATCCTGCCGTCTCACCCGGATCGTAAACAACCCGTCGCTATTGGAAAGCGTTCCGCGGTTACCGTGATGACAGGTAACATCGGACATCGGCCGATCTGTTTCCGCATTGATAATAATACCGGAAAAAGTAATCGTGTCGGCAACAAACACCCTCTGGGCACTCACACCGCCCGCCCAAAGGCATATCCATAAAATGATAAATTTAATTTTTACCATTCTCTTTTGCAATTTCCGTATGCTGCAATATATTCAAGAGTAATTCACGGGCACGAAACAACTGGGCTTTCACCGTGCCTAAGGGAATAGCAAGAGTGTCCGCAATTTCTTCATAAGAAAATTCATCGAAATAGCGCAACTCGATCAAACGCCTGTAACGTCCTTTAAGCATCGCCACCTTCTCACGCATAAAATCGGCACGTTGCAAACGGATGGTTTCTTCGTCAGGAGTACGGACATCCGCAGGGATGCTGTTAATATATCCCCGGTCTTCCGGATTAATATCGTCCACATCCAGCGACACGGTTTGTGCCCTGCGTTTACGTATAAAGTCGATCGTATTATTGGAAGCGATCTTAAATAGCCACGTACTGAAAGCAAACTGGGGAGAATAATAATTCAGACTGGTGAAAGCCTTCTCAAATGCCTCGAACATCAGGTCTTCGGCATCTGTCCTGTTATTTACCATTTTCAGTATCATGAAATACACGGAATCCTTGTATCTCTTGAAAAGTTCACCGTAAGCCTTTTCGTCCCCGGCAATTGCATTCTTGACTATCTTATAGTCATGTAAGGCTTTTTCTGATAAATTATTGGCTATCTCCATTTCTTACTTGTAAATATAGAATACAAATTAAAGTACCACTTGTAAAATAAACCAAAGATACTTACAATGAACGAAGTTAAGAATAATTTCTTTTGAGTCAGATGTTTTAGATATACATTTATTACTATAAAATCCATTAAAAATGTTAATAATATCAACATCGCAATGTACTTATGTAAAACACCTGTCAATAACAGATAACCGGAAATAGCATACAGTAAAAAAAGCACGATAAAATCGACACTCACCCTCAACTGTACCCCCAATGGCCATGTTCTCTTCACTGCATAATAATACATACAGTCTTCCTGACAAAATTTTTTCCGGCAATCTTCTATCACAACCCGCGCCTCAACATCCTTAACAACTTTCACTTCTCCTTTCTTTGAAAGTTCTTTTACCATTTCGCTATCATACCCCAGATAAATCTGGGAGTTTTTCGAGAAACCCCGTTTCTCCATATAATAGCTCTTGCGATATGCCATGTTATATCCGTCGCCGATAACATACATCCCTCCTTTTATCAGCAACATCGTACGCAAAAAACGTAAGAAACGGAAATAACGGTATATTCTGCTACATTCTTTCCCGGCTTTATAATTGGCAAAACCCAGGACAACCGCCGTATTCTGGTCGAAATATGACTGCATGGTTTTCACCCAGTTTTTAGTTGCCGGGACACAGGCAATTTCTGAAAATAACAATACATCATACCTGGCAGCCAATATTCCAATATTAATGGCAATCTTTTTTGTGTTCCTGAACTTTGTGTCCGGGAAAATACGTGTTGTACGTAAATGCGGATATTTTTGTTGCATATCCGCCAAAAAATCCTGAGTTTCATCCTCAGAACATTCGTCCACCACGATTACTTCATAGTTATTATAATCCTGTGTCAAAAAAGCTTCCAGATTCTTCTTTAAGAATTGAGCCTTATTGTTGGAAGTGATAATAACCGAAACCCCTTGTTCCCGGGAAGAGGAAGGCGCATTTCTTTTCGACAGCACCACGACACTACGATAGATCACATAGATCAGATGGCAAGCAAAAAGAACAGCAACACCTATCAGAAAATAACGATTATACCCTAATCCAGCCCAAAATTCTCCAAAACTCATCATGTATATTAAAATTTATTGTACGAATCTTAACCTATTCAATTTCACAACATTTCAACTGCCCGAGAAAAATTCTGACAAATATAGTCACTTATAGATGATTTTTTTTGCATTTAAGAATATATTTTCTCAATTTTAGTGTGGATTTTACTAACATAAACACTAAAAGCCATGAGTCAAAAACCTAAAGGAGTTATAGGGATTTTAACGGGCGGAGGCGACGTCCCCGGCCTGAATCCCGCCATTAGAGCTGTCACAATCCGTGCATTAAGAGAAGGTTACAAAGTGATCGGAATACGCCGGGGATGGCGGGGGCTGGTCGATACCGTCCGTGATAAAAAAGCCGATAATTCCGGCAACTTCTTTGAACTGACCGAAGAAATCGTGAACAAGGCCGGGCGGACGGGCGGGACTTTCCTGCATACCTCCCGAACCAGAGCTTCTCACGTGCCTAAGGCCGCCGTTCCCGAACATTTAAAAGATAAATATTCGGAAGAAATAAACGATCTCACACCGGAAGTTTTACAAAATCTGGATTTTATCGGTATCGATTATTTAATTCCGATCGGTGGCGACGACACCCTGAGTTACGGTGTACGCCTGAGTCAGGAAGGAGTGAAGGTCGTGGCAATTCCCAAAACGATGGACAACGACGTGCCCGGAACAGATTATTGCATCGGGTTCAGCACCTGCATCACCCGCACGATAGAACTCACCCACGAATTACGTACCTGCGCCGGGTCACACGAACGGCTTTTAGTGCTCGAAGTCTTCGGGCGATATGCCGGATTTTCCGCCATGCTTCCCACTCTTGCCGGAGCAGCTAACCGCTGCGTGATTCCGGAATACCAGTTCGACATCGAACGGCTGGCAGAACTCATGTTCCAGGACAGGAGGTCAAATCCGAGTAAATATTCCGTTGTCCTGGTGTCTGAAGGAGCCCAGTACCGGGGCGGGGACATGATGTTCCAAAGTCACGAAACCGATATGTTCGGACATAAAAAATTAGGCGGTATCGGAGACTTCGTTTCCAATGAACTGAAAAATCTATCCCCCCAATTCAACAAAGGCGAAACCGTAAACATCATCAACCAAAAATTAGGATATATGGTAAGATGCGGTGATCCGGACGCTATGGATTCGATTGTGCCGATGGCCTACGGAAATCTGGCCTTAGACCTGATCCTGAAAGGAATGCACGGACGATTGGTTATCCTGCGCAACGGGCGGTATGACAACGCGCCGATCGACATCATCACCAGTACCAAAAAGTTAGTGGATGTTGGCAAATTCTATAACACCGACCGCTTAAGGCCACAATATAACAGTTTTGAGTTCATGCCTCAGATGATCTTATAAACCATAAAAAAAGCTAAAGGCCGGATAGGAAATCCTATTTTTAGCCTTTAGCTTTTTCATTTTCCCGTTTTTTACAGAAGATCACTTAGTTTTTTTAGGAGTATTCACCGCTGCTTTCTTTGCGGCAACAGAATCGGGGGCAATACTATCGACAGCCACAATCACAGTTTCCGACTCGATAATCGTCACAGAATCCTGAGGCTGTGTTGCAGTCTGCTTAGCCTGCTCTCTCTCTTTCTCTTTTTTCTTCTGCGAATTCCCACAGGCAGCTACAGAAAGTACAATCGCTGCAATGGCAATATAAGTCCAATTAAAACAACCTTTCGTTCTCATTTTCCTCTGTTTTAGTTTTATATATTCATGAGGGTTTTACGGCTTCCCTATTATAAAAGTTTATGAAAATTGGATTTTTGTATAAAATAAGACTCACAAGGCAAGCATTTTAAGGCATTCCAGGAAAGGCTCGACACACATTCTTTTTATTCCTTACCCCCCCTTTTCCCACCAAAGAGCAAAAAACAATTCTATCTCCAAACCTGCCACAAATCTTTTACACCCAATCTACCCGCCCAATCAATCGTGCCTTTACCCGGGTAAAGCAAAAGCACACCCCTCTCTTTACTTTTTAAGGCAAAAAGTAGAAATTTTTCTGGTTTTATTATACCTTATAAACGAAGATTAAGACAAATGTAAATGAATTTTTCAATAATTCAACGTAAAAACATTTACATGTAAATAAAAATATACAAGATGTACCCTTATGGATGATATGTCAATTAATCAAAGGCTTAGAAATTACTTGTTTGAGAAAAAAATTTCTCAGGAGGAATTAAGGATAAAACTGGGGCTGAAAACAAGGCAACAAGTAAGCAATTGGCTTAATTGTCACGACCATATCCCTGAAAAACATCTAATCGGGATACTCTTATTATTTCCCGAACTTAATGCGAACTGGCTACTCCGGAATATAGGCATTCCCACAATCGACGGACAGCAGCTCCGCCAGATAAACCGTAACGAATACGGCTTTTGTGATGAATGTCTGGAAAAGAAAAAAGAGATCGAAGTTCTAAAGGCTATGCTAAAAGAAAAAGATGAAAAAATCAGCACAGCTTGTAAAGAAATCGGGCGGCTGGAAGAAAGACTTAACAACCTGACTCACAATTCAGAGCCATCCAAACCGCAAAAAAGGAAATAAAACGATTCACCGAAAAAGGAATTTCTTCCCGTCACAAAATCAGAAAAATACAAGAGAAAGGACTGGATTTTTTAAAATTACTTTTTATATTTGTTGCACCATTTTAAGAAAGAAAATGACAAAAAATAACAACATAGCCCAATATTGGCGTTGGCACCGATCAAACTTCGTAATAAACAATGAGGTTCGGTGAGTCTATGTTACTCCTATTTGAAACGCCTGATGTTTATTACGAATATCAGGCGTTTTTTTATGCAGAAATCAAAACACTATAAATATACCACTTATGGAAAAATTTAAAAAAATCACACTGACGGAACAGGAAATGCCCACTCAATGGTACAACATTGTTGCCGATATGAAAAACAAACCGCTGGCACCCCTGAATCCGGCAACGAAACAACCGGCTAAACCCGAAGACCTGATGGGTATTTTCGCAGAAGAACTGGTGAAGCAGGAATTTTCTCAGGAACGCTATATTGAAATCCCCGAAGAAGTTCAGGATTTATATAAGATTTGGAGACCGACTCCGCTGGTGCGTGCCTACGGACTTGAAAAAGCCCTGGACACCCCTGCCAAAATTTATTTCAAGAATGAAAGCACCAGCATGGCAGGCTCACACAAACCCAACACGGCCATTCCACAGGCTTATTACAATTACAAACAGGGAATCAAACGACTAACCACAGAGACCGGAGGCGGCCAATGGGGATCTGCCCTCAGCTTTGCTGCCCGTTATTTCGGGATCGACTTAAAAGTGTTTATGGTGAAAGTAAGCTACGAACAAAAACCTTACCGGAAACTGATGATGAACACCTGGGGTGCCGATGTCATCCCTTCGCCCAGTCCTCTCACCGAAGCCGGACGGAAAATATTGAAAGAACATCCGAATTCATCGGGTAGTTTGGGTATGGCCGTATCGGAAGCCGTAGAAATGGCAGCCCAGGATCCGAAAACCAACTACACCATCGGCAGTGTTCTAAACCACGTACTGCTGCATCAAACCATCATCGGCGAAGAAGCAATCCGCCAGTTGGAAAAAGCGGGCGAAGAAGCCGATGTCGTAATCGGATGTTTCGGTGGCGGCTCCAATTTTGCCGGAATCGGTTTCCCGTTCCTGCGTCAAAACCTCACCGGAGGCAAAAACATCCGGGTCGTTGCAGTAGAACCCCAATCCTGCCCCAAACTAACCCGGGGACAATTCCAGTATGATTTCGGCGACACTGTCGGGCTTACTCCCCTGATTCCCATGTACACATTAGGTCATAACTTCGAACCGGCAAACATCCACGCAGGCGGCTTACGTTACCACGGAGCCGGAGCCATTGTCAGCCAGCTTTTAAAAGACGGACTGATCGAAGCGGTAGATATGCCTCAATTGGAAACTTTTGAAGCCGGAATCTTATTCGCCCGTACGGAAGGAATCATCCCTGCTCCCGAATCCACCCATGCCATCGCCCAGGCAATACACGAAGCCCAAAAGGCAAAAGAAGAAGGAAAAGCAAAAACCATTCTCTTCAATCTTTCAGGACACGGCATGATCGATCTTTATGCCTATGAGCAATATTTTGCAGGTAAGCTCCAAAACTATTCGCTCCCGGACGATGAAATCAATCGCTCTTTAAGCGAACTGGAAAAGATCATCTGATTTCCGCCTTTCTTAAATAACCTAACTAACACCTAAGCCATTGGCTTAGGTGTTAGTTTATACACAAAACACAACGTCCCATATTTCCTTTTCATCCATTGCAACGGGAATAGAAAAACTTACATGAACAGATTATTTCCAAAATTTATAACAATTTTTTCATCACCCGTTTCAGAAACACCCATAAAAAAGAAGACAGAAGTGTTTCGGACAACTACAAGGTAACAGCCAGACATAAAATACCCCCAAAAGTTTTGTGTCTAACTTTTGGGGGTAATCAATGCCGGGTTCTTTTTTATTAAATCTTATATTTCATTCCCTCCGTTCACCTAAAATGGAAAACATTCCTTAGTAATATCTATCGGCGATACCATCCCCCCCTCACGCCAACAAGGGCAAAACCCCACACTTACTCCTCTTCCTGGCTACAATACCTTTTGATAATATTATAGGCATCGGCAATTCCCAATTCTCCGGCCTTGCTCAGATCGGCGTTGGCAAGAGCTTTCTTACCGACATATATATATAATATACCCCGGTTATAATAAGCTTCCGCAATATCTTTATCCTGCCGGATTACCTCCGTATAAGTGGCAATAGCCTTATCGATTTCCTCACTTTTAGCGAAAACATTAGCCATATTATAGCGGGCAAAGACAAAATCGGGATCTATTTCAAGGCACTTTTGGTAATCCTGCAACACCTGCGAATAGTCGATTTTCCGGCTTTCCCGCTTTACTTCACCCACAACTTTCGGCGTTTTATCATCGATCGACTCGATATAATCGTACATATGCATTTGCGCCGCAGCCCGGTTAAACAAAGCCAGCAAATGACGCGGGTCTTTTTCAAGAATAGCCGAGAAATCTGCAATAGCCTTCGGGAACTCTCCTTGTTGTAAATAGAATGATCCCCGCAATAAATAACTATCCAAATCCCCCGTTTCGGCAATCTGCTGAGACAATTTTTCCATATAAGGCGCAACAAAATCAGCCGGATACAACACCTCTTTATTGGCCAGCGTAATGGCAGGATCGTAATTATGCGCCTGATTATAACTCATGATATGTTTATTATAATACTGAACTTTTCCGCTACGCAGAGAGTCCAGACTCAAATATTGCACCCAAAACACATCCTGTAATTCAACAATCACATTCTTATCCTGTACACGCCCGTTAATCACATCACGCACTTCGTCGTTTTTCGCGTTAATATCGATCAACTTCTGGAAGTTGGCAGTCGTATCCACCAAAGCGTTACGGTCACCCGCTTTCATTTTCCGGTAACGGTCCATCACTTCGGAAGCATGATAACGGTCTTTATCCGCAGCATCATAATCTTTCAGTTCGGCACTTACCGCTGCACGCGCCAGATAAGCCTTCACAAAATCGGGATACAGGCGCAGGCTCTCGCTGAAATCATCATAAGCCCCATACAGGTCGTTGATCTGCATCTTTAGCAATCCCCGGTTAAAATAAATCAGGATATTATCGGGATTCATATCCACCACCCGGTCCAGGTCGGCAATAGCAGCATTGGTTTCCCCCACCTCAGCCCTAAGCATGGCCCGGTTATAATAGGCATAAATATAGTTACTGTCCAGCTCGATAATCTTAGAATAGTCGGCCATTGTTTCCGGGAATTTCTTCATATCATACCACACCATCGCCCGGTTCATCAATATACGCTTATTATCGGGATTCACTTTTAAAGCCCGGTTAAAATCCTCGATCGCATAGTGATAATTCTTTTGCTTATACCATAAATATCCTCTCAATCCATAAGCAGCATCCGAAAACATATTCAGTTTAATCGCCGCATTACAATCGGCCATCGCCCCTTCTGAATTATCCAGTTTTTCCCGGATTACAGCCCGATTCAAATAGGCGGGCAACAACTTATCGTCGATCAGCAATGCCTTTGAGTAATCTTTTTCGGCAGACTGCAAATCGCCCATCTCGGCTTTGGTAATTCCCCGGTTCGCATACACATAAGCATTGCCCGGATCTATTGCAACAGCTTCCTCGAAATCCTTCAGCGCCTCCTCGAACTTTTTCAGGTTCTGATAGGCGATTCCCCGATACACATAAGCATGAAAATAGTTAGGATTCAATTCGATAGCCTGCGAAAAATCCTGGATAGAACCTTCATAATCATCCAGATTCAGTTTGGCCAATCCCCTGAAAAAATAAGGCTCCGATAAATAAGGCTTTACCCGGATAATATTATTGAAATTATCTATTGCACTTACGTAATCGTCGAAATATATTGCATTTTTACCTACTCTCAGCATGTTATTGGTGTTCCATTGTGCATAACCGCACCACGAACTCATCAGCAGGAAAAAGAGTATAATTATAGGTTTCATCGGTAATTCCTCAATTAGATTACTGGCATAAAGATATATAAAAAAATGGGATGCCGAAGCATCCCATTTGTCAGATAATATTGAAAATAATTAATAATTGGTTTTATCATCCGCTTCTATACCCGGAACGAATCTCCAGGTGTCGTCGAATTGGCCATAATCCGTAGTGGTACCCCCTAAAGTCACATAACCATAATCACCGATGGAGAATGCCACAGCAGCTACACGGGCAGACATTTCAGTCGGCAATTGGTTCACTTCGTCCCAACGGTCTATTTTCGGGTCATATTCCCAGGCATATCTTGTCAAAGTTCCGCCGGTAACAACTCCGGTAGCGACATAACCACGAGTTTCACCGTTTACCTTAGCAACAAAAGAAACAGCATGGGCACGGCGGATCGATGTATAATCATCATCAAAATCCTCGTCGGTAACATCCATAATTTTGTTCAACTCAGTCCAGGTGGTACCGTCGAATTTCAACATATCGGTAGCCATTGACGTTCCCGATTCGTAACCCAAACAAATATAAGCGGTATTTTCAATCACGAAAGCAGTTCCACCGTTCCGTTTTCTTCCGTGTGAGTCTTGTGATTTGAAAGTAGTTCCATCATACGACCAAAAATCATTCAGGTATACTTTATCGTTATTAGTCGATCCGCATCCGAAAAATCCGATCTCCTGACCGTTAACAGTCAATGTGAACGCAATCCCATTACGTCTTGCTTCCCCTCCGAAATCATCGGTCACTTTCGACCATGAATTCGTTTGAGAGTCGTAACAATAAAAGTCTTTATAGAATTCTTTAATGGTAGAGCCAGCAACCGCCGGTTTATAACCTGTACCCACGTATGCCTTTGTTCCGATCGTAAAAGCAACCGCCCCGATACGCCCGCCGTATTCTTCGGGGAAAGGAGCGACATCCTGCCATGAAACCCCATCACTGGATTTTACAAAAGCATAAACCGGTTCAACATCCTTATCGTAGCCAAGTCCCACATAAACTTCATCGCCAATTTTAAAAGTTACAGCACCTGCAGCAGCAACACCCTTAATCTGGGCAACTTTCTGCCAGTCTCCGTTAGTGTCGTCACTCGAATGACAGCCTGCGAACAATAATCCGAAAACTGCGATGCACAAAAGAAATCCTTTTTTCATAATACTAATTATCTATTCTTATTTTCTATTTAATTTTACTTCAGATTACGGTTGTCGTTTTTTCAAAAGTAAGGCAAAACTACACATTTTATATATAAATCCAATAAAACCAATGAATAAAATCGTTCATACAGGAATAAATATAGAACATTTAACACATTTCCCCCGAAGCCGTAAATTCCTCAAAAAAAAGCTGTAAATCGTTAAGCAGGCCACGCGAATAGAATAAATGCTACACCAAACATAGATTTTCTGAAAAATAGTTTTACCTTCGCAACCTATAAAATCAAATTGCAGATAAAATGCGGATACTGTTTTTTTTAGCTATAACAGCACTTTTCTTTTCGTGCAACAATAATTTGGATTCCGTTGGGCAGGACTTGATAGGAAACGACAACTATGTCGACCTGAAAGAATTTTATATCAATGATATTGCGACGGTAAAACTGGACTCCTTTGTCACATCCTCAGGCTATTCCGATGAGTCCATAGCATTGAAAGAGTTGGTCATGGGTAAATATTACGACGATTTCAGCGGAACGACGCAGGCCATTCCCTGTTTCCAGATTGTTCCCAGTTATCAGCCCTCCCTCGGGGAAAACCTGACCTTAGATTCCGTCACCCTGAATTTCACTTTCGGAGGAAACATCTGGGGCGACACCATCCATCCCAAACTTCAGAAATACTATCTGTACCGGTTGGATAAACTCCCGGACTTAAACAAAAACGATGAATTTCTATTGTTTAATACTTATCCGTTACCTCCCCATACCGAAATTTTATCGGAACTGCAATTCTATCCGTTGAAAGATAATATCCGGAAAAGTTACTTCAAACTCAACACTGAAAAAGGGCTGGAATGGGGAGATATGCTTTTCGAAGCCATGATGTATAATGGAAAAATATTCAACGACCTGCCCTGGTCGTTTCTGAATGAATTCAAGGGACTGGCGATTATCCCGGACGACAATAACGATTGTCTGCTAAATATCCGGGCAGCAGCGGACAGTCTATACCTCCGTTTCCACTATCATAAATCGACAGAAGAAGCAACATTCGATATTCCTTTTGGACAAAGGGAATTTATGTACAACTCTGTGGAAACACAAAATGCTCCCTTATTCCAGGGCTTAACTTCACAAAAAGAAAGTGTTACCTTCCAGGAAGCAGGGATTTCCCTGGTTCAGGGTTTAGCAGGCTATATGACAAAAATAACTTTGCCGCGCCTTTCGATCCCGGAGCAATACTCCACGATCATCCGTGCGGAACTGGAACTTACGCCGGAAATATTCCTAAACCCGAATATTGCCATGCCGCCGACAATCTACACATTTTCCTCCAATGACAAAAACGAAGTATTGTCTATACTCTATAACAACGCCTCTTCCCAGACAAGGGTAGTAGGATCATTAGTGCATGATGAGACAAGTAGTTCTAAAAGTAAATATATTTTCGATCTCACAGACTATTACCAACGGCTCTTATCCAGCAGCCAGGACAATCTGAACGACCGCCAGATATTGTTGCGTATTCCGGACTGGACCACCTCGTTTAACCGGGCGGTTATCACAGAAATACCGAAATTGAGAGTATATTACGCCTACTATAATAAATAACCATATTTGAGAACCGCTATATATCCATGATGAATAAAATTTTCCTTTGCATCGCAACCTTCTGCTTTTTAGTAACGGTTAGCTATGGACAAGACAATACGGGAACTCCTTACTCTTACTACGGATTAGGTCTTATGCCTGAAAATACGGGGCCTTATACTGCAATGGGAGGAGTGGCAGCAGCCATGAGAGATGACAACAACATCAACTATCTGAACCCGGCATCATATACCTCTCTGGATAGTAACCGGTTTTATTTTCAATTTGGAATCGCCGGGGAATACACCCACATTTCCACCCACAAAGAAAGTTCAAACTACAAAGTAGCGCAAAATGCCTCTATAAATATGGCATTCCGTATTTATAAAAATTTATACGCGTCCTTTGGTTTCAACGAAAAATCCGACATCGGCTACGATTTGTTGTATTCGAATATCATTCCGGGTAGCGATAACCTGTACTTCAACCAACACATACAGGGAGAAGGAGGTTTGAACGAAGCTTATTTAGGCTTAGCCTGGCGCTATAAAAACCTATCGATCGGTTTGAACTCTGCCTTAATATTTGGAAAAATAGAAAAACAACAAACCTTACAGGCCCAAATCAACAACAGCTATTACATCAGGACAAGTCAAAATATCCGGGTATCCGACGGGCTATTCACCGGAGGTATCCAGTATCTGTTCAATCTTTCCAAAAAATCGAAACTGACTTTAGGAACTTCATTCAATTTTGGTACAGGCTTAAATGCCAGAGAAGAATTTATATCTTATAAGGTAAATAATGCAACAAACTCCTCTGTTATTCTCGACAACAACGAAAAGCTTAGGAAAGGAGACATCAGTTACCCGTTCAGAATTTTAAGCGGATTCAATTACTCTTACAAAGAACGCTGGAATCTCGCGGGAGACTATACCTTTCAAAAGATGTCCGACTTCAAGGAATTTGGAAAAAACCAAAGTCTGAAAGACTTCCACCATGCAGCTTTAGGAGTGTCCTGGCAGCCGGAAAAAATGGGACGGTTCTGGTGGCAAAGAAATAAATATATGTTTGGAACTTATTTCGTACGTTCAAGCGTCAATCTGAAAGATAAAAACATCAACACCTATGCGATCACTCTGGGAACACAGATGCCGGTATTCAGCCGGAACAGTGAACTATTGCTGGGGATAGCCCTTGACTTCGGCATCAGGGGAACAGAAGTGCAAGGACTGATTCAGGAAAAATTCGGAAAGGTCAGAATCAACATCGCTTTCAAAGAAGGCTGGTTTATGAAACGTAAGATTAAATAAAGATTAACAACAAAACGACGCAATATGCGTCGTTTTGTTGTTAATTATCCATACCTTTGCCTTATTAATCTTTACCATAAAAATAAATATATGAAGAAACTTTTACTATCGCTTGCTGCCTTCTCATTGGTACTGTCAGCTTGTGACAACACCCCGAAGTACACCATCAACGGAACAATACAAGGTGACCAAACAGGAAACATCCTGTTAGTAAGTGAAAACGGGAACCAGCTCGACACTCTTGGGAAAGCCGCTATCAAAAACGGAAAATTCAAACTGACCGGACACGTAGACAGCCTCACCATAGCCTATGCCTCCATTGAAGGAAGCAGATATTATGTCCCGGTATTTTTGGAAAATGCCGATTACACCGCATCGATCGACATTGCCAATCCGATGGATAACAAAGTGGAAGGAACAAAAAATCAAGCTGTCATCAATAGCTTCATTGCCCTGAATAAAGAACTGCAAAAAGGAAGAGTGGAAATCCAGCAGGAATATATGGCAGCCAACCAGGCTAAAGACACCGAAAAAATGACTGCCCTGGAAAGCAAAATGGAAGAACTGATCGAAAGCACGGAAGCCAAAGAAGAAGACCTGCTAAAAGAAAATCCCGACACTTATGCAACAGCTTTCCTTTTACTGACTAAAATGGGACAAATGGAGTACGAGCAATTAAATCCGCTCTACGACCTGTTAAGCCCTGAAATAAAAGCCAGCAAACCGGGTAAAGAAGTGGGTGCTTACCTCTCCCGTCTGGCCACAACGGCTGTCGGAAAAATCGCTCCCGATTTCACTCTCGAAACTCCTGACGGCACACCGCTATCCATGCATTCTGTGAAAGGCAAAATCAAAGTCCTCGATTTCTGGGCATCGTGGTGTGGTCCTTGCCGGGCTGAAAATCCGAACGTGGTGGAATTATACAAGAAATTCCATCCCAAAGGACTGGAAATCATCGGAGTGTCTCTGGATGAAAATAAAGACCAGTGGCAGCAAGCCATAAAAGACGATAAACTGGCCTGGAAACAAATGTCCGATCTGAAAGGCTGGCAAAGCGAAGTGGCACACTTATATGGTGTCAGTGCAATTCCCCACACCGTCATTTTGGATGAAAACAACGTTATCATCGCCAAAAACCTGAGGGGAAAAGAACTGGAAGAAAAAATAGCGGTATTATTACAATAAGCCGATACATTTAACAATGATTAATAAAACCCGGGGGTAACGTATTATCGTTACCCCTTTCTTTTTATTATTTTTGTATCGGTTTGACGTTGAAATCTATTAAAACACATGGCACTAAAATTTTGGCTTGCTACGCTATTCTTATGGAGTGTATGGATCGGTAATTCTCAGGCTGCAAAGCAACCGGAAACTGCCGCCCATTGGGTGGATTCTACTTTAAATTCCATGACATTGGAAGAAAAGATAGGACAACTCTTCATGATCGCCGCTTATAGCAACCGGAACGATGTGTATGAAAACAACATCGAAGCCCTGATCCGTAAATACCAGATCGGAGGATTGATCTTCTTTCAGGGAGAACCTGTCCGTCAGGTAAATCTTACAAACCGTTATCAGAAAGCAAGCAAATACCCTCTCATGATCGGCATGGATGCAGAACACGGCATCGGCTGGCGATTAAAAACAGGGATGGAATTTCCCAGAATGCTGATTGACGGAGCTATCGACAACGATAGCCTCATCTACCGTCTGGGCGCATCGATTGCCCGTCAATGCCGGGAGTTAGGAGTGCATGTCAATTTTGCTCCGGTAGTAGACATCAACAGTAACCCCCAAAACCCGATCATCGGTATGAGATCGTTCGGAGAAAAGCGGGAAGAAGTCACCCGGAAAGCCATCCAATACATGAACGGGACACTTTCCTGCGGAGTGCTTCCGGTGGCAAAACATTTTCCGGGACACGGCGACACGGATGTAGATTCGCACAAGGCACTTCCGGCCATAGCCCATTCCTTGTTCCGCCTGGACTCCATCGAACTGTATCCCTACAAGCAAATGATAGAAGCACAGCTTCCGGCGATTATGGTAGCCCACCTGAACGTTCCGGCTTTGGATTCCACCGGAATCCCCGCTTCTTTATCCCCGCGTATTGTAAATGGATTTTTAAAAGAGAAACTCCATTTCAACGGACTTTGCTTCACGGACGCCATGAATATGAAAGGGGCAACCGGGAACCTAAAGCCGGGAGAAGCAGAAGTGCAAGCCCTGTTAGCAGGAAACGACATTTTATTGTTCCCGGAAAACCTCGAAAAGGCCATCACAGCCATCCGGGAAGCGATACGCGACAGCCTGCTGCCGGAAAGCCTGATTGAAGAAAAATGCCGAAAGATTCTGACAGCAAAACAAAAATATGTCCTTCCCAACATACAACCGCTATCCACCGCAGGACTGTGGTCGCGCCTGAACGACCCGGAAGATTTCGCCGTAAAGCAGGAACTTTACAAAGAAGCGATCACCCTGATTAAAAACGACGACTCCCTGTTACCCCTGAAACGCCTGGATACACTCCGGATCGCCAGTCTTAACTTCGGTGGAAAGGCGATCAACAATTTTCAAACCCAGTTATCCCGGTATACAACAGTAAACCATTTCATTTGCCCGTCGAATTTAACCAACGACGACATCAACCAATGGAAAAACAAATTAAGCAAATTCAACTGCATCATCCTCTATAACGATCAGGCGACAAACAATCCGGCCAAAAACTTCGGTTATTCCGATGACCTGGCACGCCTCATTTCCAGTATGCCCGACAAACGGATCATACTTTGCCATCCCGGAACACCCTACGGGCTAAAAAACTATGTCCCCATTCCGATGGATGCCATACTTTTGAATTACGAAAAAAACTTATATGCCGAACAATACGCTGCACAAGCCATATTCGGAGGAATTGCCATACAAGGTAAACTTCCGGTAAGCATCAACTCCCGTTATCCGGCTGGTTATAGCCTGAAAACACTCAAAAACCGCTTAGGCTACCAAAGCCCGGAAATGTGCGGTATTCCATCCGTGCAACTCGCTACAATCGACTCGCTTTGCGAAATGGCTATCCGCATAAAAGCCACTCCCGGTTGCCAGGTTTTAGTGGCAAAAGACGGGTATATCTTCTATAACAAGGCCTTTGGATATAACACCTACGAAAAGGAAACACCCAATCACACCTCAAACATCTATGACCTGGCCTCTGTCACAAAGATCACTGCAACCCTCCCGGCAGTCATGAAACTGTATGACGAACAGAAAATCGACCTTAGCTCACCGTTGTCCGATTATTACACTGCACTTAAAAACACCAACAAGAAAGACCTGACCGTCAGAGAAGTGCTTTGCCATAATGCAGGGCTAAAAACTTTCATTCCTTTCTTTGTGGATGCCGTCGATAAAAAATCATTGCCCGGATCGCTTTTCTCCACAGTAAAAAGCCCCCGCAATCCGGTCAAGCTGAAAGACAGGTTATATGTAAATCTCAATTACCAGTTCAGGGACAGCACCATATCGAATACGCCCAAAAACGGCTACCAATATATGGAACCGGGACTTTATATGTTCCCGGCCTTTCAGGACACCATTCTGAACACCATCCTGAACTCGGAACTGCTACCCACAAAAAACTACGCATACAGCGACCTGGGATTCATTCTTTTAAAATTTGCGGTAGAAGAAATCACCCAAAAGCAATTGGATGAATATTGCAAAGAAACGTTCTACAAAAAATTAGGGATGAACAACACCGATTTCCTGGGAGCAGAACGCCTAAATGCCAAATACATCATCCCCTCCAATATCGATAAATTATACCGTAAAACAGAAATCAAAGGTTGTGTACACGATCCTGCCGCAGCTCTGCTGGGAGGCGTTGCAGGGCATGCCGGGCTTTTCTCAACCGCCGACGACCTCGCTAAAATATCGGAAATGTATCTGAACAAGGGCACCTATGGCGGGGAAACTTATTTTTCACCGGAAACCGTAGATGTTTTCACCCGGAAAAACGACACCTATTCGAATAATCGCCGGGCCTTAGGCTTCGACAAACCCGAAACCGACACCACAAAATTAGGCCCGACCTGCCGGTTGGCTCCTGCATGTAGCTACGGACATACGGGTTTCACGGGCATTTACACCTGGTGTGATCCGGCAAACCAATTGATATATATCTTTTTATCGAACCGCACCTACCCGGACGAATTCAATACGAAACTATCCGAAGCGAACATCCGGACGAAAATACAGGAAGTAATCTATAATGTATTACAGTAAACCTGCCCGTCTTTTATTTCGTAGAAGATTAAAGCAGAAATGGTTACACGTCCGCAAACAAGAGACGGCAAACCCTGACATCCCTACGTTTTATTACAGAATTTTTTCTGTAATTTAGAATCATTTTAAAATAATAAATCACTATAAAATTCAGGGAAAAAAGGTAATTTTGCGAGCAAAACATAGAATTTAACCAGTTATTAACAAATAGAATTAATTATGAGTAATTTTTTGACTTCGTCTATCGGGAAAAAAGTCATTATGAGCCTCTCAGGACTTTTCCTGATCTCGTTTCTTTGCGTTCACTTGGCGCTAAACCTACTGTTGATCTTCGATAACAGCGGGGAACTGTTCAATCAGGGCGCTCATTTCATGGCTACGAACCCGATCATCAAGATCGTTGAGCCTATCCTGGCTTTAGGATTCATTATCCACATCGTCTGGGCGACAGTATTGACCTTACAAAACCAGAAAGCACGTCCGGTGGGATATGCAAAGAGCAGTCAGGGAATCAATGCAACATGGGCATCCCGCAATATGTTTATTCTGGGTTCTATGATTCTTGTTTTCTTGGTAATCCACCTTTACAACTTTTGGTGGAATATCAAATTCCCGTCGCTGGGAACACCGCTGTCAGCGATCATGGTTGGCGGAGTTGAAATGGAAGATACCTACTCATTGGTGGCCGGGTTATTTAAATCGAGCGTTATATATTGCCTGATTTACATTTTAGGAGCAATCCTTCTGGGACTTCACGTAACACACGGCTTTTGGTCGGCATTCCAGAGCATCGGCTTTTGCAACGACATCTGGAGAAAACGTCTGGAATATGTAGCCTATTTCTTCGCAGTAGTATTCGCTGTGGGATTCAGCATCATTCCTCTGTACTTTATCGCAGGATTGGGATGCTAAGATTTTCAGATCGGTAAGATCGGATCGGCAGTCAAATTCAAAAATTAAAATTAAAAATTAAAGTTATGTCAATATTAGATGCTAAAATACCAGCCGGACCTTTAAAAGACAAATGGTCTAACCATAAAGCCCATATCGGTGTTGTAAGCCCGGCCAACAAAAAGAAACTGGATGTTATCGTTGTAGGAACTGGATTGGCAGGAGGTTCTGCTGCAGCCAGCCTCGCAGAATTAGGATATAATGTAACAGCTTTCTGTTACCAGGATTCCCCCCGCCGTGCGCACTCTATCGCTGCACAGGGAGGTATCAACGCTGCAAAGAACTACCCGAACGATAACGACTCTGTATTCCGCCTGTTCTACGAAACCATCAAGGGAGGCGACTATCGTGCCCGCGAAGCGAACGTTTACCGTTTGGCAGAAGTGAGTAACTCGATCATCGACCAGTGCGTGGCACAGGGTGTACCTTTTGCCCGTGATTACGGCGGCCTGCTGGCTAACCGTTCATTCGGCGGGGCTCTGGTAAGCCGTACGTTCTATGCCCGCGGTCAAACCGGACAGCAATTATTGCTCGGTTGCTACGCAGCGATGAACCGCCAGATCGAAAAAGGAAAAATCAAAATGCACTATCGTTATGAAGTGCTCGATATTGTCATCGTAGAAGGAAAAGCACGCGGAGTGATTGCCCGTAACCTGGTTACCGGAGAAATCGAACGTTTCGGAGCACATGCGGTGGTGCTGGCTACCGGAGGCTACGGAAATGTATTCTTCCTCTCGACAAATGCGATGGGATGTAACGTAAGTGCAGCCTGGCAAGCCTACAAACGCGGTGCATATTTCGGAAACCCCTGTTTCGTACAGATTCACCCCACTTGTATCCCGGTACACGGCGAACAGCAAAGTAAGCTGACCCTGATGTCCGAATCTTTGCGTAACGACGGACGTGTGTGGGTGCCGAAAAAAATGGAAGATGCTAAAAAATTACAGGCAGGAACCCTGAATCCGAACGATATACCGGACGAAGACCGTGATTTCTATCTGGAACGCCGTTACCCGGCATTCGGAAACCTCGTACCCCGTGACGTTGCTTCCCGTGCTGCCAAAGAAAGATGTGATGCCGGATTCGGAGTGAACAACACCGGAAAAGCCGTATTCCTCGATTTCAAATATGCAATCGAGCAATTGGGACGTGAAACCATTGAAAAACGTTATGGGAACTTATTCCAGATGTACGAAAAAATTACCGATGTAGATCCGTACCACAACCCGATGATGATTTACCCGGCAATCCACTACTCGATGGGAGGTCTTTGGGTAGACTACAACTTAATGACCACAATTCCCGGTTTATATTCCATCGGAGAATGTAACTTCTCTGACCACGGAGCAAACCGTTTGGGAGCGTCCGCCCTGATGCAGGGACTGGCCGACGGATATTTCATCCTGCCTTACACGATCGGTGATTATCTGGCCAAAGAAATCCAGACACCGAAGATCAAAACCAATACCCCGGAATTCGACGAGGCTGAAAAACACCTCACCGACCGTTTGCGGAAACTGTACGACATCAAGGGAACAAAATCTCCCGACCATTTCCACAAACATCTGGGACATATTATGTGGGATTACATCGGAATGGCCAGAGAAGCCGAAGGCTTGAAAAAAGCTATCAAACTGATCGCCGAACTGAAAGAAGAATTCTATAAAGACCTGCGTGTTGTTGGTGAATTTACTGCCATGAACAATGAGCTTGAAAAAGCCGGACGTGTAGCGGACTTTATCGAACTTGCCGACCTGATGGCACACGACGCATTAGACCGTAACGAATCGTGCGGCGGACACTGCCGTCTGGAATCGGTTACCGAAGAAGGAGAAGCAAAACGGGATGACGAACACTACAAATACGTTTCTGTATGGGAATACAAAGGTGAAAACACAGCGCCGGAACTCCATAAAGAAGACTTAGTGTTTGAAAACATCCAACTTACTCAACGTTCTTATAAATAATTGACGATTTAAATCGAAGAGGCCCAAACGACCTCCGGGATCACAATTGTAATTTTAAAATTAAAGGTTATGGCAGATAAAATATTAAAAGAACTGACACTTAAGATTTGGCGGCAAAAAGATGCCAAATCAAAAGGCGGGTTTGAAACATACAAAATCCATGATATTTCAACAGGAACTTCATTTCTCGAAATGTTGGACATCCTGAACGAACAACTGGTAAGCGAAAACAAAGAACCGGTAGCTTTCGACCACGATTGCCGCGAAGGTATCTGTGGAACATGTAGCTTGTTCGTAGACGGACGTGCACACGGGCCAGACCGTGACGTGACAACTTGCCAGCTGCACATGCGCCGGTTTGAAGATGGAGCCACAATCACCATCGAGCCGTGGCGTTGCGGGGCATTCCCGGTAATCAAAGACCTGATTGTAGACCGTCACGCTTACGATAAAATTCTTCAGGCAGGTGGTTATATCTCCGTAAACACCGGAGGTATCCCCGATGCAAATGCAATTCCAATCTCCAACGACAATGCAGAAGAATCAATGGACGCTGCTGCTTGTATTGGCTGTGGAGCTTGCGCAGCTACCTGTAAAAACTCATCGGCTATGCTTTTCGTAGCCTCTAACGTTTCCCGTTTAGCTTTATTGCCACAGGGAAAAATAGAAGCCGCACGCCGTGCTAAAGCAATGGTAGCTAAAATGGATGAACTCGGATTCGGGAACTGCACCAACACCGGAGCTTGCCAGATGGAATGTCCGAAAGGAATATCTATTGCGCACATCGCCCGGATGAACCGCGAATACCTGAAAGCAAAATTGAAAGATTAATCATAGAAAGTCGATAAAAAGCCGCCTATATAGGCGGCTTTTTTTGTGCCTAACGACAACCTCATCACGCCCCCCAATAACCTTCCTTCCGCTTCCGGAACAGTATCGGACAAAAACATGAAGTTTTTTCACACAAAATCGGAGAAAGCCCGTATCTTTGCCAAAGAATCGATAAAATATGCAATTATTCTACCGGGAAAAAGGAGATAAATCCCAGCCTGCCCTTATACTCCTGCACGGGCTTTGGGGAGCGTCGGAAAACTGGCTGCCAGTAGCGAACCGCCTGACAGGCCACTACCATGTGATTCTCCCGGATCTACCGAATCACGGAGCTTCCCCCCACATCCCCCGGCACGATTACGACACCTTGTCCGATTCTATCTACGAATGGATTATACAATTGGAACTGCAAGTTCCGCTATACCTGGCCGGACATTCGATGGGAGGTAAAACACTCATGACCTTACTATTAAAACATCCGGAAATCACCCGGAAAGCCATCGTCATCGACATTGCCCCCAAAGACTATGCCCGGACACCCGAAACCCGGCTGCATGAAAACCTATGCCACTACCTGCAATCCACCTCTCCCGGCAATTTTCACGAACGGGACACCTTTTTAAGCGATATAAGGGCACATTTCCCGGAAGACGAAACATTCCATCTTTTAGCCAAGAACATTCGTAAAAACAAAGAAACGGGATGTTTTGAATGGAAAATAAATGTAGAATCCATTTGTCCGAACCTCCCCCGCCTGCAAGGCTGGGAAAATCCTCCACAGCATCGGCCTTACTCAGGCAACCTACTGTTCATTAAAGGTGAAAATTCCAATTACATCCACCCCGAAGAAGACACACCTGCGATCAGACGCTTATTTCCCCAGGCCGCATTCTCCATAATTCCGGGCGCTGCACACGCCATTCACGCAGAACAGCCGGAACTACTCGCCGGCTGTATACAAAAATTCCTACAAGAATAAAAATACTCATCCTACTCCCAGATCACGGGTTTCGTGACATAAGTAATCGCCTGGATATTGGCATAACTATACTCGTCGTTTGTCACATCCGTTCCCGGTTCGAAAAGAATGGCGGCAAGGCGCACAATATACTTATCTCCGGATTTCAGGTCACTCATCCGGTTCACATCGCCCGCCGTGTTATCCCGGATAACGATCTGACGTCTGCCGGGAGATTGGATTTTACTCACAAAATAAGGACGGATCAAATCCATATTCCCGTCGAAAACCTCGATCCGGTAATAAATATCAGAACAGTCATAAGGATTCCAATCCACCGTCAACGTACTTACCCCCTGCGGGTTCTGTGCCTGTAACTGCACATCGGACAACGGGCGTTCGGGAATATTGTTCTCATAAATCATATCCTGCAACTTTAAATGACTGTTACTACCGATACGGATATAAAACCGGGCTTCCCGCCGCTGACCGTCAAAATCGATATAATCCTCGCTTTGGGCGGCCCGTTCACACCAATAATATCCTTTATTCTGCATCGGGACCACCGTTTCAGAAGCAGGAATCAGGTTTGCCTCACGCACATTCATATTTCCCCGGATATAAGCCCCGATATGAGTTTTATAGCGATTCCCATCCGTGTACTCATTGACCAGAAAAGCATCGGCGGTCAAATTATCCAGCCAGTCGGCATCGGTTGTATATTCCCTCACTCCCTGGCCGTTAATCACAGCCTCCACATAATCGCTACCGCTCCGCAACACATCCCACACAATGGGTTCACCACTATTATAATCCAAATTGATCTCATTCCCGGAAGAAGTCCATTTCCCCACAACCGCCACTTTCCGTCCTCCGAAATCCATCGACACAAGCTCTCCGTTTTTCTCAAACTTCAGTACCTCCAGCCCATCTTCCTTCAAATAACTGTCTTTATCTCCCCTCCATTGATTATAATACCAATACTTTCCTGTCAAATCGGACATATTCAAAATTGTATCATCCCGGTCATCATCATCCTTACAGGAAAACAACACACAAAATCCGCATGCGATCAACAATGACTTAGCAATCCTCCTCATACTACAAATAATTTTAAAATTTTAATTTTGGCTTTTTAATTAATTATACCTTTGTGCAAGGTACAATTTTTATGCCGAAAAACAATAAAAACAGCCATAGCACATAAAATATACAAAGCATGTCTATACTTTATCCTTTAAAATTTAAACCGATCCTCAAACAAACACTTTGGGGTGGGAAAAAACTATCTGCTAAAAGCACCGATCCCTCGATCAAAGACTCAATCGGGGAAAGCTGGGAAATTTCAGGTGTAGAAGACCACATTTCTGTGGTTTCCGAAGGCTTACTGGAAGATAACACGCTGGAAGAACTGATCGAAGTATACATGGGCGATTTAGTTGGCGACCAGGTATATGAAAAATTCGGAGTGGAATTTCCCCTGCTTATCAAATACATCGATGCCTGTGACAATCTGTCGATCCAGGTGCATCCCGACGATGCCACCGCAAAGGAACGGCACAATGCATACGGAAAAACGGAAATGTGGTATCTGGTGGATGCCGATCCGGGAGCGGAACTGATCCTGGGCTTTCAAAAAGATACCGATAAAAAGGAATATCTGGAACATCTCCGGCAAAACACCCTACCCGACCTACTCAACGTAGAAAAAGTGAAAAAAGGCAATTGCTTCTTTATCCCTGCCGGAACGGTACACGCCATTTGTAAAGGCTGCTTTATCGCCGAAATACAACAAACCTCGGACATCACCTATCGTATATACGACTATGACCGCCGGGATAAAAACGGTAACCCCAGAGAACTCCACACCGAACTCGCCACCGATGTCATTCATTTTTCCGCACAAAAAGAACACGCCATCCATTACCATCTCCACGAAAATCATACCGAAGAACTGGTAAACTGCAATTATTTCACCACCAACATATTGAAATTCGACAAAGAGATTGAAAAAGATTACATGGAAATCGACTCCTTTGTTATATACATGTGTTTGGAAGGAAACTTTTCCGTAGTATACGATGTCGACCAATTCGTCAAAGTGTCGAAAGGAGAAACCGTACTCGTTCCGGCCTGCTTCAAAAACATTTTCCTCATCCCGGAAAAGGAAGCACAGGTTTTGGAAATCTATATCAAATAAACATCATAAATCTGGAAACCACTTTTTTTATTTTGCTGGCGCTTATTTTTTCAATCCCCGGCAATATATAATGACAGACAACATACGAAAAGGCAGGGATTACTCCCTGCCTTTATACAAAACTGCAATATAAACCCTCCGGCTAAAACGGCACTTTCACCAGACAGGTTTTCAACCTATCCGAAGAAACAGCTTAACGGGAGCCAAACACCAACGTACGTTCACCGTCCCAAGCCACAGCCTCGATACGGGTAGAGCCTTCCGGATAACGCACATGAGTGCTGCTATTGTCCGGACTTCCGGTCCCAACCATCGCAATGTCGACCAATTCATCTCCTTTATAAGTTTCAAAAACCACGACATTCCGCCACACGGAATGTAAAATGCTTTTCGTTGCGCCATTCGTTGTTATCCCCTGATTGAACGTACCGCTCACAGCACTGCGCGTCTTAAAGGCATCCGCACTATTGGCAGAAATATAAGAAATAACGGGGGAAGAAGGCATCGGTTTCATTGCCCCCAAAGCCTTCACCTCATCCACGTCCGCCTGGGTGATCGTTACCTGTCCCACAGCATAATCGTCGATAGACCGATCGACAACCCGGAGCAAGCCCATCTGCTCAAAGAACGGGGCCAAATTATAACCGGACGCCTCAATCGAACGCTTCATGAAATTCACATAACGTTCCCCGTTACTCAGGCCCGTACGGTTATCCTGTATAGCCGCCCAATTGACATCTGCCCAAAAATCAGGACGATACCAATCGTTCCCCTCTCCGGCGATCATAAAATAAAGGGTAAGCTGCCACAAGGGCACACACTTCACAAAATGGTCGCCCCTCAAGCCTGTTCCGTTCATAGAACCTTTCTTATAATCCGGGCCTTCCTGAGTCAGATACGGTTCTTTCACGACATGAGCTTCATTCAAATAAGCATTAAAACGCCCTCCGATCACACTTTCAGAATCGCCCTGCTTCCGGTTTATCCGTTCATGATCGAGGCGAAGATTATGCTTATTCCCAATTAAATACTCCACATACTGATTATAATTATTATTCGTAGTCTCTCCCCATCCGGTCATCAACATATGCGGACGGATTTGATTCCCATGCCCCAACTCATGTCCGAACACCCACGTGGAATTGCGTAAAGAAGCCACACTCAACATCTCCTGTTCCGTATTCGGGAACCAGGCCGCAGAACCGCCCCAATTAGGCAAGCCGCTCCACGAACGGGCTGCCAGAGTCCTATTATAAGGAACAGCATTATATTTAAACAACCCCATCATCCGATACTCGATATTCATAATGCTATCATGCCACATCACCAAATCCTCCACATCTAAAAAACAATATTTACGGAAAGCTTCCACCGTATTCACCAGCTGTATACGGTCGCCCAGTACATCCATCATAGCATTGGTGATATTTTGATTCGAGGTAAACCTCCAGGCAAGCTCCAAAATACGTTTCCAATCCTCATTGGAATGTCCCGCACGCTTATCCCAAAAACCGATTTCATGCCCGAACACCACATGCACACTCACTTCCGGAGCGTTAGCGTAATCCGTCCTCCAATAGCGGATATATCCATTCCCCGCCACCGAAGGCTCTATCGCATTCAAACCGGATTTCAGCTTATAACTGGCACTCCCTCCCCCCGAACGGAAATCTTTAATATACAACTCCACCGGAGAATCATCCTCCTTATCCACAAAAACCACATACTTTTCATTTTGCTTAAAAAAGACTCCCATCGGATTATCATATTCACTCCGACTGCCTATTTTCAGCCCACTTCCCACAGTTCCGGGATTTTCACAAGCATGATAAACACGGGAACGGAATTCTTTGGGATAATTCCCCTGCAACAAAGAATGGGCAACAGACCGGACATAAGGATTCGTGATTTTTTCAAGATCGGCAAGAGTAACACCGGGCTCCAATTCCGAAAAAACACGGTCGGAAAAATAAATTGCATCCTGAGTCAGGTCGCCCACATTGGCACTCTCGTAACATTCAAACTCGGCCAACGCCACAGCGCCTCCCCGGCAACTCTGGATACAAACCCGGATTTCCACAGGTGCGGCAATACTCAACTCCGCCTCTACGGAGCTCCCTTGGGTCACGTTAAAATTCTGGATAAACATCCAGTCGGAAGAAGCTGTCTTATACCATATCGAGCCCTGGCTAAAAGTGGAATTTACGTCCCCGTTCGCCCGTTGAACAAGCCGGATATAATCCACCCGTTGCGTTTCCGCCGCTAAAGTATAATCCAAAATCACCGAATCGCCCAATGCCGTACGGCTGGAACTATAATGGGTTTGATAGTTACCGTCTATCGTTCGTTCTGCCGCCTCGCTCCCGTAAGTATTCCCCCTTGTTAAAACAACCCCGGTCACAGCGATCTTTTTATCACCCGGGAACTGTTCTTCCAAAACGGTTGCGGCCTGTTCCACCGGAACGCTGAACACCAATTTATTCGCACGGTCGGAATCTTCCACCAAACGTATCGTATCCCGGCGCACATCGAACAACTTATTTTCTGTTGCCCGGAAAACAAGAGTGTCGGTCGTCACCGAACGGGAATCCACCGTCCGTATCCACACCGTATCATAAACCAGCCTGTAAGAAATGTTAGTAACGACTTCAAGCTGAAAATTCTGTTCTTTGTAATCCAACTGCTTACTTGCAGGCGAACAACGAAGAACAGGATCGCTTCCCAATTGCACCAAAGTAATGACCTGATCTTTCACCCCTGTTCCCGACACCGTAAATAAGGCACTTCGCTCACTCACCTGCTCGTTCTGCTTCACATCAAAACAGATTTTATGAGCAGATTCCGATTTTTCAGCATTCACACTGCACCAGGCATTCGTCGCTTCATCCTGAGGAAGAATGTTCCAGTCCGCCACATTGGTGGTTACGTTTATCAACTTGATAGTAGCTTCTTTCTTCAAATTCACCGTCATATTTTCCGGCAAATCGATGATTAATTCAGGAACGGGAGGTGGAGGCTCCACCGTGTCGTTACTTTGACAACCCAAACCTAACAACAGAATAAAAGAAAGTAATCCAATTCTCATAAGTAGCATAGTTTAGTATTCATTATTAAAAATATTGATAACAAATTTAAATATTTTATAATACCATGCAAATTATTGCCGAAAATTTCAGGCATAAGAGGTCTGATCCCGCTTCCTTTTTTTGTAAATTCCCTTATACATAAAAAAGCAGGGCTTTCGGCCCTGCTTATCCTATTTAACAAAAAGACAGTCAGATAATCTCCATATTGGCCTGATCGGTCAACTTTTCGCAATAATGACATTTCAACACAATCGGCGAATCGTTAATCACAGCAAACTTCGTTTTTACAAATTCATGATTTGTAATACACTTAGGATTCATACATTTCACAATACCTTCCACCCTTTCCGGGACGTTCACTTTCTTTTTTTCGACCACATCATAATCCCGGATAATATTAATCTTAGCAGAGGGAGCAACCAAAGCCAACTTATTTACCTCGGAATCCTCCAAAAACTTATCCCAAATTTTTATAATGGCTTTTTTCCCTAACTTATTACTACGCAGGTTTGTACCAAATGTCATCGCGTTTTCCATCCGGTTTATCCCCAACACGCTAATCACATCAAACAACTTATTAGCCGGAATATGATCGATCACCGTACCGTTTTCTATTGCGCTTACTTGTAATTCTTTTTTAGTCATAACGAATGATTTTAAGTGAAAACCAGTAATTTATTTCAATCCCAGCGCTCTGCTGATAATAGCCTGACGGGCAAACACACCGTTACGTGCCTGCTCAAAATAATAGGCTTTCGGATTATCGTCCACATCCACATCGATTTCATTCACTCTGGGCAGCGGGTGCAATATCTTCATGTTGTCCTTTGTCCCGTTCAGCATCGAGTTTCTAAGAATATACACATTCTTTACCTTTTCATATTCCAAAGGATCGGCAAAACGTTCCCGTTGAACTCGTGTCATATATAAAATATCGGCCTTTCCGATAACCTCATCCAGTTCCAAATGCTCATAATAAGGGATTTGCAATTTTTTCAAATGCATCTTATAAGCATCCGGCATTTGTAAAGATTCGGGAGCGACAAAATGGAACGTAGGATGAAAATGACTCATGGCCTGCAACAAAGAATGTACCGTCCGTCCGTATTTCAAATCGCCTACCATGCAAATATTCAGATTTTCAAGAGTTCCCTGAGTTTTATAAATAGAATAAAGATCGAGCATCGTCTGTGAAGGATGCTGATTCGCCCCGTCTCCCGCATTAACAACAGGATGCGTAGCCACTTCGCTCGCATAGCGCGCCGCCCCTTCCACCGAATGACGCATCACGATAAGGTCTACATAATTATCCACCATTTTAATCGTATCCTTCAGCGTTTCTCCTTTGGAAACACTCGAAGAAGAAGCATCCGAAAAACCGACGATCCGTCCCCCCAAACGATTGATCGCTGTTTCGAAACTCAGACGGGTACGGGTTGAGGGCTCAAAAAACAAAGAAGCGACCACCTTACCTTCCAGTAAACGCTGATTGGGATTTTTCTCAAACTCCGAAGCCAGTTTCAAAACTTCGAGAATATCCTCTTTTGTGTAATCTTCAATAGACACTAAGCTACGTGTATTCATACTATTGTATTTAAAAAGATATTATTGACCGCAAAAAAAAGACCAACATGTCGGAAACAATGTTGGTCTTCAAATACATTTTTATCCATATATCTGCAAGCTCGTCTGAAATTACCGACAACCTGCAAAAAAGAATCTATATGTAAATGTTCTGACTTCATATCAGAACTCAAAAGTAAGTATTATTTTGATATGTAACAAAAGGAAACAAAAAATTAATCCGTTGCCATTTGCTCTATGCGGTCTACAATATCCCTGGCCACCTCCTGTTTCGATTTCAGGTCATAATGATAAGACTGCTCCTGCCTGTCGATCATCGTAACTTTATTGGTATCTCCGCCAAAGCCAGCCCCTTTATCGCGTAAACTATTCAGGACAATCAAATCGAGGTTCTTTTTCTTCAGTTTCAAAAGTGCATTGCAAGTCTCATCCTGAGTTTCCAAAGCGAACCCCACCAACAGTTGCCCCGCCCGTTTCCGCTTTCCCAACTCGGCGGCAATATCGTGGGTAGGTTCCAGTTCCAACACCATAGCTTCCGTTCCCCTCTTGATTTTTTCACCAGCCTTCGATTTAGGAGTAAAATCGGCCACAGCCGCACACGACACGATAATATCGCTACTCTTTGCATGTATCATGACCTGTTCATACATTTCGGCGGCACATTCCACATCTATCCGCCGAATGGCCGGATTTTCAGTTTTCAGGCACACCGGACCGCTCACCAACACAACTTCCGCCCCCCGGCCTGCAAACTCCTCTGCCAACGCAAATCCCATCTTACCGGAAGAGTAATTCCCGATAAACCTTACCGGATCGATCTTTTCATAAGTAGGCCCGGCTGTCAGCAATACTTTCTTTCCTGCCAGATTCCGGCTGTTTCCAGCCAAAAAACGCTTAACAAAAAGCACAATATCTTCCGGCTCGGACATCCGTCCCTTTCCCACAAGACCGCTTGCCAATTCCCCGGACTGCGGTTCGACAACCACATTACCGTATGATCTCAAAATTTCCAGATTATGTTGATTGGCAGGATGCTGATACATATCCAAATCCATTGCCGGAGCGATCATCACGGGACACTTAGCCGACAAATAAGTGGTCAGCAACAAATTATCCGCCACCCCATGCGCCATCTTCCCGATAGTATTGGCCGTAGCGGGAGCGATCAGATAAAGGTCGGCCCATAGCCCCAGGCTCACATGCGAATTCCAGTCACCGTTTTCCGGATTATAAAACTCCACCATCACCGGATGCTTCGATAATGTGGCCAAAGTCAGGGGCGTTATAAACTCTTTTGCCAAAGCAGTCATCACCACCCTGACTTCCGCCCCTTCTTTCACCAGCAAGCGTATTAAAGAAGCCGCTTTATAAGCAGCTATACTCCCGGTGACTCCTAAAATAATATGTTTGCCTTTCAACATAACGATTAAAAATTGAAAAAGCCGCTTTCAGCGGCTTTTATATCAATCCTTCTTAGCAGGTTTCTTTTCGGTTGCCGGATTTCTAAAATAAATCTCGCCGTCTTCAAATTCCTGGGTGGCAATCAGCACCGGTTTCGGAATACGTTCGTAGAACTTAGAAATTTCGATTTGTTCCCGGTTTTCGAAAATTTCTTCCAGATTATCAGTATAAGAAGCAAATTCCTGGAGCTTACGGCTCAATTCATCCTTCATCTCCACAGCAATCTGGTTAGCTCTTTTAGCGATAACGGCAACGGCTTCGTAAATGTTATTATCAGCCTTAGCAGCCAATGTGGCTGTATTTCTGGTAATAGTGTTATTAGGCGCTTTAACTTTTTTAAAATCTACCATAACTGATTTATAATTATTGTTTACGTAAAAACGGTTCAGAATCTCATTAAGATCAATCGTCGAACTTATAGTCTTTCAGATAATCATTAATAATATCATATTTCTTTTTCATATCTGCCGCGAACTTGCTGTTCGGATATTCATCGGCGAAATAGTAATACTCTTCTTTCGCAGCATTATAACGTTCCAGTTTTTTCTCTTCCACACTGTTCGCAGCCATTTCATACTTCGAAGAGAAAAGCATATACATGATCTCTTCCCGGTATTTCGAACCCGGAAAATCTTTCAGGCAATTCTGGAAACTGATAATTGCAGCATTATAATGCTCCCGCTGGTAATAGTTTTTTGCAGCCAGATAAGACTTATAAGCCAGCTTATCCCTCATCTCGTCCATATACCCATTGATCCGTTCTTTCCGTTCGCTTCCGGGATAACGATTCAGGTATAACTGGAATTCATTGACCGCTTTCACTGTAAGCTGCTGATCCAAACGGGGCTTAGGCGAAGCCTTATAATCACAGAAACCGGACATAAACAAACACTCCTCTGCAAAGGGGCTTTCCGGATAAGTGGAAACAAATTGCTTGAACAATTCTGCCGCGTAAGCATAATCTTTCTGGTTATAACTGCAAAAAGCGCGATAATAGGCAATATTCTGCGCTTTAGGCGTCCCGATAAACACAGTACGGATTCCATCCAGCAAACTCATCGCACGCTGATAGTCCCCTTTGTTATAATACTCTACGGCTTTTGAATAAATCAACTGATAATCATTGCTTTTCAACAATTTCTGATATTCCCCGCACGAAGTCAGCAACAATATAACCAGCAAAAATCCTAACAATTTCTTCATAAAATGAGCGCTTTTTTTGCATCATGCAAAGATAGACCATAATTCACAACATGCAATAAAAAAGAGGTTAAAAGTTAAAGTCAAAAGGTAAAACACCACTTTTTCAGGTTAAGCGATGTGCATTTGTCTTATTTTATTACCTTTGCAAAGTTTTAGAAAAAGTATCTACAAATTTTCAAAATAATATCGACGTGGACATTTTTGAAAGAGTAAAAAATCAGAGAGGAAATATTGGCAAATACGCCAAAGAAGCACATGGTTACTTCGCATTTCCGAAATTGGAAGGGGAAATCGGTCCCCGCATGAAATTTCGCGGAAAAGATGTATTGAACTGGAGCTTGAACAATTACATCGGATTGGCTAACGACCCGGAAGTTCGGAAAATAGATGCTGAAGCAGCAGCACAATGGGGAATGGCCTATCCTATGGGTGCCCGTATGATGAGTGGACAAACCTCACGTCACGAATATCTTGAAACACAGTTGGCTGAATTTGTCGGCAAACCGGATGCATTCTTACTGAATTTCGGTTATCAGGGAATGGTTTCAATCATCGACGCCATGACCAGCCGCTTCGACTGTATCGTATACGATGCCGAATCACACGCTTGCATCATGGACGGCTTACGCCTTTCTCCGGCAAAACGGTATGTGTATGTGCATAACGACATGGAAAGCCTCGAAAAGCAACTGGATCACGCTACAAAATACGTTGAAGGTACAGGTGGTGGTATTCTGGTCGTTACGGAAGGTGTTTTTGGAATGGCGGGAGACCTCGGAAAATTAGACGAAATCGCAGCACTGAAAGACAAATATAACTTCCGCTTTTTAGTGGACGACGCACATGGCTTCGGAACAATGGGCCCGACGGGTGCAGGAACCGGAGAACATTTCGGCGTTCAGGATAAAATCGACCTGTATTTCGGAACATTCGCCAAAGCTATGGCAGGAATCGGAGGTTTTGTCGCTACGGAAGAAGACATCTGTATGTATCTACGCTACAACATGCGCTCGCAGATGTTTGCAAAATCATTACCGATGCCCATCGTGGAAGGCTCAATCAAACGTCTGGAAATGTTGAGAACACAGCCGGAAAGACGTGAAAAACTGTGGACAATCGCACATGCGCTTCAATCAGGATTAAAAGCCGACGGATTGAACATTGGCGTAACCAACTCTATGGTAACCCCGGTTTACCTTTCAGGAAGCGTTGCAGAAGGAATGCAGGTAGTTTTCGATCTTCGTGAAAACTACAACCTGTTCTGCTCTATCGTAGTTTACCCGGTTATCCCGAAAGGACAACTATTGCTCCGCCTGATTCCGACTTCCATGCACACCTTGGAAGACGTGGACTATACAATCAAGGCATTCAAAAACGTATCTGAAAAACTGGCAAAAGGAGAATACAACAAAGAAATTCTGATCGACGCCAGCAAACTGAATAAATAATCCGACCTTTCTCTCAAGAAGTTGGATGAATCGTTTGATAGCAACAGGAAATTCCTGTTGCTATCTTTTTTTATATCCCAGCCTCCTTTCTTTACGGTCTATCAGTAACATTCTGACAAAGGAAAGATACATTCATAAACCTATTGATGATTTCTATACTGATATTAGTTTTTACCGTTTTACTCAAAATCATTTTCAGGCCTAAAAATAGTTATGTCAGCTCATATAGGCTATTATAATTCTCTGTATTCGATCTACATACAGCAAACAAAACATAACTTATTATCAATAATCTTTCCTTCTATTTTACTCTACAAATTTCAAAACACAAGTTACACTTTTTTGTAAACATAATAATATATATAAATAA